>JABLTO010168256.1_pt1 | contig 55395 bp, 50 predicted proteins | sample 7160091 | NCBI WGS metagenome assembly JABLTO01 (sample SAMN14651225, study PRJNA627086) | human gut metagenome | isolation source: feces | host: Homo sapiens
AAAACGCGTAAACGACGACGGGGGCGGCCTTGGCCCGCCCGCAGCGCTTTTAGCATCTTTGCAGCACTTTGCGGTATTTCTCAAATGCGCTGTGGGGGGCTTGCAAACGCTCAAGCTCATGCATTTATTTCATCGCTAAAAACAGATCGCCCCGAAAGGGAAAATCCTCTCGGGGCGCACGAAAGCCATGAAGGCTTTAAAACGCAAAGCTTTTGTATGCGCTACGCAATGATTAAAGCATCAGAGCAAGTCCCGCCAATGCAGCCGCCAACGCCGGGATTGCTACGGCAGCGCCATAGGCAATGAAACGGCTGAACCCAAATTTTACGCCATGGTTTTTGAGCATACCGGCCCACATGATGCCTGCAAGCGCTCCAAGCGGCGTAAAGAACGCGCCGAGGTTGGAGCCGATGATGGAGGCATAGAGCGCAGCGGAGTGCGCCTCGCCGGAAAGCCCGGATACGATGGAAGAGAACAGCACGCTCATCGGGATGTTGTTGATGAGGTTTGCGCCAAGGAAAGAGGAAATACCATAGCTTACTACGGGATGCGCGCTGCCGAGAAACGCACCAATGCGGTCCGTTAAACCATATTTGTTAAGCGCCAGCACGAGCACAAACATGGAAAGGATGAAAGGTACGGTTTCCCATGGCGCGCCATGCAAGGCTTCCTGCAGCATTGAGAGCCCACGCCCACGGCGCATAAGGTAAATACCCGCAAGCAGGAACAGGCTGCAAAAGAACGCAAAACAGATCAGCCACATGGGCAGGTCAAGGTACGAGGAGCATACCAGCAGCACGATGCACAGCACAAGGTGCACGATGCCAAGCCGCACGAGCACGGGATCCTGCGGTGCATCTTCCACGGTTGCATGCGCAAAGCCGCCGCGCAGCTTCTTGCGGAACAGCAGGCACAGCATGCCGAAAGAAGCTAGGCCTGCGAACAGCGTGGGCAGCAGCATCACGGCGGTATAGCCAAGGAACGATACATTGGCAGCCGTGGCGAGGTAAATGTTCGTGGGATTCCCGATAATGAGCGCCATGCTCCACGTATTCGCCGCAACGAATTCACATACGAGGTATGGAATCGGGTCAACTTTTGCGTCCCGCGCGAAATAGCAGATAAACGGCGTGAAGGTAAGCACGATGATGTCGTTGGAGGTAAACACCGTCAGCACGGAAACGAGCGCATAAAGAAGCGTAAAAAGCTGGAATTGGCTCGCGCTCTGCCGCTGCAATACGGTTGTAGCAAGATGACGGAAAAAGCCCGCGCAATCCAGGAAGACGGAAATGAGCGTCATCGAAAGGAAAAGCACGAGAATCTTAAGCGGGTTGATGCTGCTTTCCGCTGTGAGCCCCAAAAGAACTTCCCCAGGGGAGATGGTTCCAAGAAGCAACAAAATAGCCGCGCCGACAAGCGGAACGACCCAGAATATATTAACCGTATGCCCCTTGACCCGCACGGACGGCTTTACCAGCACAACGGCGACAAGCGCCGCGCAGGTCATCGGGGAAACTGTAGCAACAATGTCCATTGGATTTCGCCTCCTGTGCCTAAACACACAAGCGCTATTATAGCACTGCACATAAGCGCTTGCAACAGGAAAAGGCTTTGTATCAGTGCGTTTTGGGAAGCTTGCAAACCTTGCTGCTCCCGCAGAGACAAACGCAGCCAAACCAAATTGAACGCCGGGCAAAACATGCTTTTAGGGCTCAATGCCGGAACGCTTTAAGGCCGAGCAAAGCAGCGCAGCATCATATAATTTCAAATTCGGCCCAGCAGCTTTCCGTATCATAATCGCCAGGCGCACGGAAATCCTGGAATTCCTTGCAGATACGGTAAACCCCTGCGGGCAGGGCTCCATAGATGGCTTCCCATGTGATACTATATTCTGCAGAATCTTCCATGGCGACTATGTAGGCTTCGGCCGTCCAGGCCACGCTGTCCGCATCGACGCTGTAGGGCACGTCGCTCCAAACGCCATCCGCTAGGACGGAGAGCTGAAAGCTACTTCCGAATTGCAGCGTGCCCGAAGGCGCTCCGCCGGACTGGGCGATCACAAGTGTCAGCCCCGTTGGCGTAACATCTTTGGCGGAAAGCGTAATGCCCCAGTCGCTTCCCGCTGTGGCCTCCGGGGTTTCCAGGGCGGCTTCATTGCCAGCATGCTCCTGCATTTCTTGTGCCGCCGGCGCCATGCAGCCTGCGGTTGTGAGCGCAAGCAGGAGTGCCAAAATCATCGCTGCATATCGTTGCATAAAAAATATCCTCCCAATGAATCCTTTATCATAAAGACGCAAGAAGCATTAAAAATGTTCCAAACAAAACGAATTCCTATCGCTGCACTTGCCATAGAATGCAGGGAAAGCTTGCGCCAACCCTGCTGCCTGCATGCTGCTTCCATTCCATGGCGTTGCTGCCTTTGGCGGAGCAATGTGTGCGCTGCAAGATAGGCCCCGAATCTTGCGGCAGGATTATTCGCAAAAGCGCCATCGCAATCGGAAGGGCAAGGGCGTAAGCGCACAAAACGCCGCAGGCGGATTGTCTGCGGCGTTAGCTTGCGGGAAAGCCTTGGCACGGTGGTTGACGTTTGCAATACCCAGAAGCTTGGCTCTGATTTGGCCCTACAAGGCAAATTCTCCTAAGAAGAAAGCACGCAAAAATTCACTGGAAGGTTGTGTTACATTCAAAAACGCTTTGTGCAGCGAGGGCTTTTTATATGGCCTTCTGGCAGCGCTGAAGACGCAAAGGAACCATAGAACCTTCAAAAAACAGCGCCCAGCCGCTTCTGAATAGCCTAACGCCGCAGGCAATTGGCCTGCGGCGCATAGTTTCGCTCTATAGCAGACAAACCTTTAGCTTGCAATGGCATCGGGCATTGTTACGCGAACCTTAAGAATCCGGTTGTCGCTGATTTGCTCGATGCTCACGGTTAAGTTTCCGTAAGTGAAGGAATCGCCCTTCTCCGGGATCTTGCCTATTTGCTCCATGATCCACCCGGCGATGGAGACGCTGTCCGCCTCGCCCTTAACGTTGAAGAACGAGCAAAAATCATCGAACGTTACGTCACCTTCCAGAATGTAGGTGTTGGGGTCCACCATGTGGAAAGGTTCCTCGACTTCATCGTGCTCATCCCAGATTTCGCCCACAAGCTCTTCCAGGATGTCTTCCATGGTAACAATGCCGAGCGTTCCGCCATATTCATCGATCACAACGGCAATGTGCGATTTGTTAGCCTGCAAAAGCTTAAGAAGCCGGCTTATTTTTTCGGCTGGCATAACAAAAAGCGGCGTCGTAATAATATCTTTAATCTCTTTTGACGTAATGCCGTTGCCAACATAGAAATCTTTTCTGTGAATTGCGCCAATGATTTTGTCGATGCTTTCTTCATATACCAGCAACCGGGAAAAATGAGATGTGGTAAAGAGTTCTGCAATCTCGTCTTTGGTAGCATCGATATCGACCGCTTCAAGGTCTACACGGTGTGTTAAAATATCCTGCGCCTCAAGGTCACTGAATTCAACCGCATTTTTGAGCAGCACGCCTTCATCCTCATTTATGCTGCCCTCCTGCTGAACATCCTCGAGGAGCAGCAGGAGCTCTTCCTGGGACATTTTTTCATCCTCCTTGGCTTGGAAAAGCTTTGAGATCATCTTTTTCCATTGGGTAAACAGGAAGTTTACAGGCGTGAGCACATAAATTAAAATGTTGATCAGCGGAGCGCTGAACATCGCAAATTTTTCCGGGAAATCCTTGGCAATGCTTTTAGGCGTAATTTCGCCGAAGATCAACACAACAATCGTGACCACCACGGTCGAAATGGTGGCGCCAATATCGCCCCAGATCTCTACGAAAAGCAGCGTTCCAACCGAAGCCACCAAAATGTTGACCAGGTTGTTCCCGATCAAGATCGTGGAGATGAGCTTATCGTAATTTTCCGATAGGCGATAGGTAAGCTGTGCTCTGCGGTTCCCGTTTTCCGCCAAAACTTTTATGCGCGTTCGATTAAGCGAGGAAAAAGCGGTTTCCGTTGCAGAAAAATATGCGGACATGATAATGCAAAAGGCCATCACCAGAATGCTGGGGATGAAACTCGAAAGTGGCATAATTGTTTACTCCTTCAATTTGTTTTGCTTCAATGCATGGCTATAAAAACAACAAAAAAACGTACCTACTCCCTCAATACGGGCACAGGTATGTCGCACATCAATAAAAACAAATTGTAAGGAGCGCCTTCGTCGCTACTGGGACTGTCCATCGGGACAAACCACCATCCTTTCTTTTACATATTTTTTATAACATAACGTGTTTATGGATAAATGTCAAGCTATTTATGCGAGGCCTTCTTTTTTAATGCTGAGGGAAATGAAAGGCATTGCGCATGCAATCCAAAGCTGGATGCAAACGGGCCACGCGTCGCACCGATGCTCCCAAGCTCCTCAACCAAGAGCCCATTGCTGCAGGGAATAGGGGTTGCTTTAGGAAAAACCGCCGCATGGGGGCGGCGATATGGGAAAACATCGGTCCAATTCGGCTTCCATTCGCCGCGGTGCGGTGTTGGCCGGCCCTGGAAGGGAGCCTGCCCTGCCTGCTGACGGCCGCCTTCAGCCAGAACAAATGGGGCCGAACTTGGCGCTGCGCCCTTGACATGGGCGGATTTGCGGAAAATGCGCGAAAGCGGCGTGAGACATCCCCGCTGTGGCATTCCTCCCAACGATACCAATGCAGCTGCCTAAATGGGACCCCTTCATGGCGATGCTTCCGCAAACCACTGTCCTTAAGGGGGGCGGCTCCTTTTCCGCCGCTATGTTCAGCCGCAACCAACCGCATGGCGGCAAAAGGTTCAAAGCGGCAAACAATGAAAAAGGTGCCGTTTAGGCAAATTGGGCAATATGCATTTCAACGTGGAGTATGCTTGAAAAAGTGCAGGCTTTCCCTTGACTTTTTTTCGCCCTTCCGCTATAATCCTTGCAGTATCGAATTCGGGCAAAGAAGCGGAACAGTAAAGGTTAAGCCGCCGGAAGAGAGCTGCTGGATGGTGCAAAGCAGCGGGGCCTATCTTGAAGCTCGCCGTGGAGTCCCTGCGCTGAAAGCAACAGTAAGCGCGGCGCAACCCTGCGTTATGGGGTTTGAGTGGGCGCTTTTGCGCCAACGGGAGTGGTACCGCGGTGGATTGAGCCGTCTCTTGGGTGCAAGAGGCGGCTTTTCATTTGCAACAGGAAGAAAAGCGAAGATCAAGTTGGAGGGGAGCAAACCTATGTCACAACGTTATGACCATGACGCCGTGGAGGTGAAATGGCAGAAGAAGTGGGAGGAAGCGCGTTGCTTTGAAGCAAGCGAAGATCATTCCAAACCGAAGTTTTATGGCCTTATCGAGTTTCCGTATCCTTCCGGGCAGGGGCTGCATGTGGGCCATCCGTTGAGCAACACGGCCATCGACATCATTTGCCGCAAACGCCGCATGGAGGGCTATAACGTCCTTTTCCCAATGGGCTATGACGCATTCGGGCTGCCCACGGAAAACTATGCCATCAAAACCGGCATCCACCCTGCAAAGGTTACGGAGCAGAACATTGCCCGCTTCCGCAGCCAGCTGAAACGCCTTGGCTTCTCGTTCGATTGGTCGCGCGAAGTGAATACCACCGATCCAAAGTATTACAAATGGACACAGTGGATTTTCTTAAAGCTTTTCGAGCATGGCCTTGCCTATAAGGCGGAGATCCCGATCAATTTCTGCACTTCCTGCAAGGTCGGCCTTGCCAACGAGGAGGTCGTGGATGGCCACTGTGAGCGCTGCGGCGGGGAAGTGGTGCAGAAAGTGCGCAGCCAGTGGATGTTGCGTATCACGGCTTATGCGCAGCGCTTGATCGACGATCTTGACACCGTGGATTTCATCGAGCGCGTAAAAACCCAGCAGCGCAACTGGATCGGCCGGAGCGAAGGCGCGGAAGTGGATTTCGCGCTTGCCGGCACGGAGGATAAACTGCGCGTTTTCACCACCCGCTGCGATACGCTTTTTGGCGCAACGTATATGGTGATGTCCCCGGAGCATCCTTATATTGATAAATACAAGGAGCGCATCCAGAATTGGGCGGAAGTGCAGGCATACCGTGAATCCGCCGCGCGCAAGAGCGATTTTGAGCGCAGCGAGATGGCAAAGGAAAAGACTGGCGTGCCGCTCAAGGGGCTTAACGCCATCAACCCCGCCACGGGTAAGGAGATTCCCATTTGGATTTCCGATTATGTGCTTATGTCATATGGCACGGGCGCTATCATGGCCGTTCCTGCGCATGATACGCGCGATTATGCGTTTGCAAAGGTATTCCACCTGCCTATCATAGAGGTCGTTGCGGGCGGCGATATTGAAAAAGAGGCTTTCACCGATTGTGAAACCGGTAAAATGGTCAATTCCGGCTTCCTCAACGGGCTGGAAGTGGAAGCGGCCAAGGAGAAGATGATCGCCTGGCTGGAGGAAAAGGGCATCGGCGCGCGCAAGGTAAACTATAAGCTGCGCGATTGGGTGTTCAGCCGCCAGCGCTATTGGGGCGAGCCCATCCCGCTCGTGCATTGCGAAAAATGCGGCTGGGTGCCGCTGCCGGAAAGCGAGCTGCCGCTTGTGCTGCCGGAGATCGATGATTATACGCCATCGGACGATGGCTCCTCTGCGCTTGCGCGCGCTAAGGATTGGATCCACACTACCTGCCCGAAATGCGGCGGCCCTGCGGAGCGCGAAACGGATACCATGCCCAACTGGGCAGGCTCAAGCTGGTATTTCCTGCGCTATTGCGATCCGCATAACGACAAGGAGTTTGCAAGCCGGGAGGCGCTTGATTACTGGATGCCCGTGGATTGGTACAACGGCGGAATGGAGCATACCACGCTGCATGTGCTGTATTCCCGCTTCTGGCATAAATTCCTTTATGATATCGGCCTTGTGCCCACGCCCGAGCCGTATCAGAAGCGTACGAGCCATGGCATGATCCTGGGTGAGAACGGGGAAAAGATGTCCAAGTCCCGCGGGAATGTGATCAACCCCGATGACATCGTGGCTGAGATGGGCGCGGATTCCTTCCGCCTGTATGAGATGTTCATGGGCGCGTTTGATCAACCCAAGCCCTGGAGCACCACTTCGGCACGCGGCTGCCGCCGCTTCCTGGACCGGGTATGGCGCTTGCAGGATATGCTCTCTTCGGAGACCGGCGTGCGGGATGATCTCAAGGCTGCGTTGCACGGCATGATCAAGAAGGTCAGCGAGGATTATGAGGCGATGAAGTATAACACTGCCATCGCTGCCATGATGAGCTTTGTCAACGATGTTTATGCCAAAGGCGACATCACCCGGGAGGAGCTGCACACGCTCTTGACGCTGCTCAACCCTGTTGCCCCGCACATTACGGAGGAAATGAACGAGCTGCTGGGCTTTGAAACGCCGCTTTATGCCTCAGCCTGGCCGAAGTGGGATGAAGCTGCGCTCGTTGCTTCCAAAATCGAGCTTGGCGTGCAGGTGAATGGAAAGGTGCGCGCGCGCGTAACCGTACCGGCCGGCCTTTCCAAAGAAGAAACGGAAGCGCGCGTATTGGCGGCGCCGGAGGTGCAACCCTGGATTGAAGGCAAGACCGTGCGCAAAGTGATCGCGGTAAAGAACATCGTGAATATCGTGGTGGCATAAGCGTGCTGCAACATCAGCTTTCCGCGCTGTTTGCTGGAAAAATAAAAGGAGGCGATAAGCCTCCTTTTTCGCTGGTTACAGGCAGATCGCATGGGAGTAAAGTGCGTACCCAAGCGGATCGCAAGCGTGCAAATGAGAGAAGAATCCTAACAATGTCGGGCTTTACGGCAGGATAAAAGGCGCGAATGCGGCTTTTGAGGCCGGGCTGCCAGTGCAAGGTGAAATTAGGGAAGCACAGCGGGCGGAGCGCGTTTTCAACAACCGCGCCACCCTGCTTTTGCACCGGAAAAAAGACCGCATGGGTGGGAAGACGTGCTAACGGAAACGATGATGAAAACGGGAAAAGGAATGCGCGGTACGGCAAAATGAACGTAGCGAAAGCTCTTGCACGAAACCGCAACGCGGGCTTCGTATCCGTTTGATGCTTAGGGCATGAATACGGCTGAACAACATCCGGCCCGCTCGGCATGACAGCTTGCACCGTATTTTGAAGAGGAAAGGTGCGCGCATCTACCTCAGCCAGCTTTGCGCTACGCGCTACAATGCGTTTTTGCTTCTGCGCCTGTGCGAAAACGTCTGCTGCAAGGCCGCCGCACCCGTTTTGTGAAAAACCAGGCGGCCTTCTGCATAACAAAAAGCCTTGAGAGCGGACAGGCGCCATAAAGTCCGCGCTCAAGGCAATGCATTGGAGTTTGCGCTTTGCGCAAGACCATGCCGTTAAAGCCAGCCCAAAGCCTGTACTCCCTGGATGAGCATAAAGCCGCAGCACATCGCAACCGGCACGGCAGCCTGCAGGACGGCGTTGCGGGTTGCAGGCTTTTCAGCGCTTTCCTGCGGGGCGGCGTCGCGCCGGTAACTTAAAAGGAGCGGCACGGCAAGCAGCGCATAAATCTGCACCATATCCCCGATGTGCTGACCCAGGACATCCTTTGGCAGCTGCGAGCCCAGTAACCACGCCCAGTAATTCCCGCTGCTTTCCAGCAGCAATACGGGAAGGCCGCACAGCGCATAGCACGCAAGCGCAATAAGGCGCGCCTTCTGGCCTTCAAACGCATACCAGAATGCCCCGAGAAGAAGGAAAGCGCCCGGGCAAACCGTGACGTTCAAGCCGGGAAACACGGAGCGGCGCAGGAAGTGCAGCATGGGTTCCGAGCCAAGAAAGCCCGAGGTTCCGTGCAGGCGATCCGTAAGGATTCCCAACAGCGCGTTAAGGAGCACAACCCCGGCAGCCAGCGCAAGGGAGGCCCAGCGTTCCCGCTTTGGAACGCTTTTCCAGCGGATTAGGCTTTCGAGCACAAGCCCGGCAATCGATGCGTAGAACAAATCGTAGAGGAAATTGCCCAGCAGGAGCACGCCGTGCTGCGGGGCAAGCGCCAGGTTGACGCCAAGGCAGAAGAGCCCGGCGGCAAGCGCCCAAAGCAGCAGCTTCAGCGCATAGCGCAGCTTGCTTTGCGCACAGCGCAGCTCCTCCACCGTAAGGAAAAGGAACGCTACCTGGGCAAGCTGGGAAAGCGCCGTGCCCGGAAAGAACCCATTGTCCCCCGGAACGACCGCCGGCACAAGAAAGCTGTTTAGCACCCACGCCGCCAGCAGGATTGCCGCAATCCTGCGAAGCTGGCGCAGGCCGAGGCAGCGCGTACGGCGTGGCATTATTTTGGAATCATATGCGTTGGCATCGCTCATGGGACGCAAACCTCCTTCTTTTCCGTTGTTGTTTTTGAAAATGCGGCGCTCTTGCCAGAGCACTTTCGGAATTTTGCAGGGAGCAATTCTGGATATTTTTACGTTGCAGGCATGTTCGAGGTTGGGCATCAAAACATATCGGTTTTTAGGGACTGTGACCCATGAAACCATCGCCATGAGGAGAAATATTGACGGCATCGTCGGGAGAAATACCACAGCGGGTATGCCTCCAGCTTTTTTTGCACTCCTGTTGCACATCTGCCTGCTTCAAGGGCGCAGCGTCAAGTTTGGTGGTATTTGTTCTGGCGCACGACGGCCCCTCTTTCAACGCCGGCCAACACAGTGCCGGAGCAAATAGGTGAAATTGACCGGCGTTTTCCTGTGTCACCGCCCCTTTAATAGTCAGTTTTTTATTTTATGCCACGTATCACCATGATGATCGATACATTCATATCCCATTGCTTTTCCCCACAATCGTATTGTTTAATTCGGGCGTCATACTTGGCATTTGTAAGGCGCTTCATTGTGCCAATCTCTTCAGAAGAAAAACGCTCGGGCATCGTATGGGATACAAGCTCGATTGCATCCAGCGCTGTTTGCCTGTTTGCATGAATCATTGCGTGGGCGAATGCAGCAGAGAATTTAGGATCATCTGGCGTTAAATCGATTGTTGCAAATCCTGTTTTAACGCATTTCAATCCATAGTGCTCCATGGCAGCCGGGAGCTGGTCTTCGCGCATCGGGTATTTGCACACGGCATATCGATCCATTACGTCGTCATATTGTTCTGCTTTGCACCAGAATTGTCGTTCCGTTTCACTAGGCGCAAGGCAACTGGCGGCAATATTGATTCCCTTGCGAGAGGAAAGCACAAGGCAGATTCCTCCAGGCTTTAACACGCGCAATTGCTCCCCATAAAATTTTGCCGGCTTAACATGCTCGCTCACTGTATTGGAGATTGTTACATCGAAGGTATTGCTTTGGAAGGGAAGGGCAGTGGCATCGCCCTCCATGAATTCGATCCCGTTTTCGTGTTCATTTGCAAACCGAATAAATTCACTATCACGGTCAATCGCCGTGATTTCGGCAGTGGGATACCAGCGGCGAAGGGCGGCTGCAAGTGCTCCTGGTCCGCAGCCAATCTCAAGTATTTTCAATTTTTGGGTGGCATCCAAATCGAACAGCTCTTTGTATTGCTCCGCAAACCTATCATCAAACCGCAGCTTGCGGCTATAATATAATGTGTTTATACCCTGCACATAGTGGGACCAAACGGTATGCATACGCTTTTCCATCCTAAATAATAAATTTTGCGGCTTCGGGCGTGCAGTATGGGCCTTGTGCATCTCAACCATCTAGCGGCATGGCATTGCTGCTTGGCATGAACCATCACCCCATAGGGATGTGTGCGGGTTACCCTGTGGAAACACAATGTCCGCAGCGAAATCGGCATGAGGCTTCCGCATTGCTGCTTCGCAACGCGCATGCCCGCATCCATGGTATAGGGGCGTATAGTATAACTTTGCGGAATACGATCACCCCTTGGCTGCGGAGGCGTATCCGCATTGAAACCATTTGGCGTTTCAATAGGCACGCCAGGCGGGAGAAAACCGCCATCTCGTTCAGCATGGGTTGGGACGCAGAAACATACGACAAAGAAACGATTAAAAACGAATTTTTATGGAAACAGCTTTTTTTACGATATAAGGCGGCAAACTGTTTTGTCAAGCAGAATTTGATGAATCTTTATCATGAATTGAAAAATACATGGGAGGATTTAAAACGTGCAAAAAGGATAGAGTCGCTCCTTTTTGCAAAACGCAAAGGGAAGCGGATCGGTGCGGATCGGATGGCCCCGGGCATGAGAAGCGCATCCTGCTTTGCTTCACAACAAAGCAGCCCATCAATCTATACGCAAAAGGGATGGCTTTCGCCATCCCTTTTGCCAGCAAACTGAACACGATATCACCCGTAGCGGGCGGCTCCCAAAGCGGAGCAAGCACAGCAGCGCAGGCGGGCAGCGCCCGTACAGCACGACTTTTTAAGCAAAATGCGCCAAATCAATCATAGCGCGGGATCATGTAAGGATGCCCCTGCTCGGTGCGCACCTCGGCTTCAATGCCGTATGCCTCGGCAAGAAGTGGTGCCGTGATTACGGAGCCGGGCGCCCCGCATGCGAGGGCTTCGCCCTGCTTGAGCAGCAGGATCTGATCGGAATAATGCGCGGAAAGGTTCACATCATGCATGACACAAAGCGCAGAAACCCCGCTTTCGCGGCAAAGGCTACGCACCAGGCGCAGGATCTCGATTTGGTGTTTGATATCGAGGCTCGCAACCGGCTCATCCAGCAGCATAAGCTCAGATTTCTGACAGATCGCGCGGGCGATGATCGTCCGCTGCCATTCCCCGCCCGAAAGGGTCAGAACGGAGCGGTCCGCAAGCGCATCCATGCCGGTGCGCACAAGTGCGGCATCCGCCACTGCATAATCCGTTTCCGTTTCGCCGGAAAAACGTTTCAGATGCGGGTTGCGGCCCATAAGCACGATGTCCCGCACGGTAAAATCGAATTCCATAACGGGGCTCTGCGGCACGAGCGCCATGCGCCGCGCAAGCGCCTTCGAGGAAAGGCTGGAAACAGCGTCCTCCCCAATGCGCACAGCGCCTTCTTTAGGCTTGAGATAGCCGCTGATGCACCTTAGCAGCGTGGTCTTTCCGCTTCCATTGTGCCCCAGGATGGATACAAGCTCCCCCGGCGCCACAGCGAGCGATACATTTTTTAAAATGGGCCTGTCGCCATAGAAAAACGAAAGGTTCTCTACGGTAAGCCTGCTGTTCATCCGCGGCCCCCTTTCCCCTGCCTGCGCAGCAGGTACAGGAAAAACGGGACGCCGAAGAGCGCAGACAGCACACCTACCGGGATTTCAAGCGGCGGGAACAGGCTGCGCGCAAGCATGTCCGCGAGGCAGAGGAAAACGCCCCCGCCTAAAAAGGAGCAGGGCAGGAGCAGCCTGTGATCCGGCCCGGTCATGAGGCGCAGGGTATGCGGCAGCATGAGGCCAACGAAGCCCACGATGCCGGAAACGCTTACGCAGCCTGCTGCAAGCAGCGTTGTGAGAAGCACGAGTATGCGCGTTGTTTTTACAGGGTCTACGCCGAGCATGCGCGCATCTTCCTCGCCGAGGAGCATGATGTTGAGCGGCCGCGCAAACAGCATGCACAGCGCTGCACAAGGCAGAATCAGAAGCGCCGCAAAGCGTACCTTTTCAAATGAAGCGGCGGTGAAGCTGCCAAGCGTCCAGAACACCACCTGCTCCATGCTCTCACGGTGCAGGATCATGATGCCCGAAGTTAATGCGGTAAACAGCGAGGATACGGCGATGCCCGAAAGCAGGAGTGCCGAGGTGGAAACGCGCCTGCCGATGCGCGCAAACTGCACTACAAACAGGACGGCAAGCATGCCGCCGATCAATGCGCCCAAGGCAACGTTGCCAAGGCCAAACGCGGCAATGCCGAACGATGCCCCTCCAATCCCAAAGGCGATGCAGGCGGCGGCGCCAAAGCCCGCGCCCGCGCTTACCCCGAGGATGTGGCTGTCCGCCATGGGGTTTTTGAACACACCCTGCAGGCAGCAGCCTGCAACGGCAAGGCCGCCGCCGACAAGGTAGGAAAGCAGGGCGCGCGGTAGGCGTATCTTGAAGAGGATCACCTCTGCGTTGGAAGCCCCGGTAAAAAGATACTCCAGGAACTCCCGCACCTTAAAGCCTGTACTGCCCCAGGCAACCGCCAAAAGCAGCGCGAAAAAGCTCAAAACCAGCAGGACGAGAACCGATATGCAGGCGCGTGTGCGCAGCGCCGTTTTCGCGGATTGCCGGTCCACCTGTTACGCCGCCTGGTTTTCTGCAACATAGGCGGAGAAGATCTCGCCAAAAGTGGTGACCGCCTCGGCAATGCGCGGGCCGGGGAGCTCCACCAAATCCGGGTTCACGAGATAAACGTTGCCCTCTTGGACCGCACGCATATCCGCATAGCCGTTCGCGGCGGAAAGGTCTTCGATCGTATACAGCGAGGAGAGCAGGATAATATCGGGATCCAGCTCAATGACCTGCTCGATGCTGGGGTTCACCCAGGTTTCGCCCATGTCTTTGGTGACCGGAATGCCGCCTGCAAGCTCGATGGCCGTGTTGATAAAGCTGCCCGGGCCGCCGCTCCATTCGCCATATTCGCCAAAGCTCATTACATAATAAACGGTCGGCTGGTTTTCCGTCGCAGCAGCCGCATGCACAGCGTCGATGGTTTCGCGCATTTGCGTGCAGAGTGTAGAGGCTTCCTCCGTTTTGCCGCAGATTGTGCCGATAAGCTCAATGGAAGTGTAGATCCCTTCATAATCGGAAGCTTCCGTGCAGAAGACCGTGATGCCAAGATCCGTAAGCTGGTTGATTACATCCTCAAGCAGGGAGGATGCGAGAACCACATCCGGCTGCGCTTCGGCAATCGCTTCGATGTTTGGCCCGTTAAAATCGCCGACCACGGCAACATCCGCTACTTCTTCCGGGTAGTCGCTGTAGGAATCCCGGCCGATGAGCATGTCGCCTGCGCCGATGGCATAGAGGATTTCCGTGTTGCTCGAAGCGAGGGAAACAACGGTTTCTACCTGTGCAGGAAGTTCAACTTGGCGTCCTACCATATCCGTAAGAATGGTAACTTCCGGCGCGGAGGTAGGCTCTGCTACTACTTCATCAGTAGGAGCGGCTGTAGGCGTAGGTTCTGCTGTGGGTTGCACGGAAGGGGATGGCGCCTCCGTGGGTGCACAGGCGGAAAGCGCTAGTGCAAGGGCAATGGCAAACGCAAGGATGGATAGAGACTTCCGGTTCATGTTGATTTTGATTCCTCCTAAGAATTTTATGCTTTGTAAACGGGCAAAGAAAAAGCCCCTTTTTGGAAAGGGGCTGTCCACTCACAGGGCATGCCGAAAACCCGGCAAACAGGCGTGCTCCTTCCCACCGAAGAAAACCCGTTCGTTCAAAGGCCGGTCTTCTGGCTTGGCTTCGTTTCCCAAACGCGCCTTCCCATGCGGAGCACAGTGGCATCTGCGTTTGAAATCGGCTTTACAGCAGCGGGGGCTGCAACGGATTCGCACCGTTTTCCCTTTTCAGCGCCCGCTTGAAACGGGCGGCACCCATGAACCAAGGTATTCAATTCGTTTGCCCAACATTATAGCATGAAAGCGCATAAAGTCAAGCAGCCTGCGGGCTTTAGAGTTCGATCTCGAACCATTTTCCACTGCGGAATCGGATAAAATTGAGCACAAGCCGCAGGAACTGATCCCCAAACAGGCCGATCCAGGCGCCGATCACGCCCCAGCCGACCGGATAGCAGAGCAGCCAGGAAAGCGCGGGGCGGATGATGGCGATGCTGATAAACGATGTAAGCGCTACATAGCGCGAATCCCCTGCGCCGCGCAAACAGCCGGAGATGACCACCTGCGAGGTTTGCGCAAGGCAGGTCGCAGCAACGATGAGCACGATCTGCGCGCCAAGCGCTACAATGGCGGGCTCATCGTTGAACAGCAGGATCATCTCGCGGCGGAAAAGGGTGAAGAAGATCGCAAGCAGCACGCCGATGCAGAGCGAACAGCGCTGCCCCACCTTCCCATAAAGCATGGCAAGATCTGGGCGCTTTGCGCCAAGCTGCTGGCCAACGAGGCTTGTTGAAGCGATCCCAAAGCCGTCCGCAAAGCCGAAGCTGACGTTGATGATGTTCATGCAGATCTGATGCGTGGCAAACTCGATCGTGCCGAGGCGGGCCACGAGCGAAGCATAGGTGAAGAAGCCAAAGCGCATGAAGATTTGCTCCACAAAGGTGCTGGAAGCCACCTTGAAGATGCTGCTTGCTGTACGCCGGTCAAAGCGCCAGGGCGCATTGGAACGCAGGGTTAGGACGCCGGGAGCGGCTGGACGGAGCACGGAAGCAAGCGCCATGCAAAAAGCCACGACTGAGCCGAGCGCCGTTGCAATGGCAGCCCCGCGCGTTCCCAGGCGTGGAAAAAACCAGTGGCCGTTGATCAGAAAATAGTTAAACACAAGGTTTACAAGGTTTGCCGCAACATTGGAGCGCATGCTGACTTTCGTATTGCCAAACCCACGCTGCGCAGCGTTGATGGTCATGCCCAAGCATGCAAAAAATTGCCCGCACATAACGATGCGGTAATACTCTACACCAAGGTCGATGAAATCGGGTTGCGCGCCTGCAAGCGTGAGCAGCTCTCGGGCAAAGAAAAGCGCGCCTGTAACCATTAAAATGCAGAAAAACAGGCAGAAGATAACAGCCTGCTTGAGGGAGCGGCATGCCCCATCGATGTTGCCTTCCCCCTTGCGACGGGCAACGATCGCGGTAACGCCGGTGTTGAGCGCAATGATGGGCGTCATCATTAAAAAACGCGGCTGCGAGGTGATGCCTACGGCGGAAATTGCAGCTGCGCCAAGGCCGCCTACCATCATGGTGTCGACGGAGGAAACAAGCGCGATGAGCACGCTTTCAAGTGCGGAAGGCCAGGCGAGGGAAAGACAGTTGCGGTAAGCTTCCCCCATCCCGGGGAGCGGGTCTTTCACATGCTCAGAGGAAACAAGGAACTGCGGATCAAAAATACGTTTGACAAAGCGGAACATCAAAACCTCATGCTGCCCTTAAGCGAGCGGCAGCTTACCTAATTAATTTATAATCAAGTGTTTCTGATTTATAATAAATTCATTATAATTGCATTTGCGAGGAATGGCAAGCGGGAAGGGGATGAAAAAGGATTTGGGTGCGTTTCGAATTGTGATGGAATCATCATCTTGGAGACCTGCGAAAACGAGTATAATCCGTTCCCAAAGTACCGTTCTGACGGGAATGTGCTTTGCCTAATTTCAATGAAGGATACTTATTTGCTATTTCTGCATGAATGGAACACAAAACGGAAAGTTCTTTTCTCGTGCAAAGGAGATGATATTCTTACATAAAGCAAAGGAGGGCTGGGGATCGCAGTATTGCAAGAGGACTTACATGTTCATCCTTAATGTAAACGGAACTCTGGTAGGCGATTGCTGGATTCAAGATAGGAACCTTTCTCAAATCACAGAAAGCCACGAGGAGAAAGAGATCAAACACATTGAACTTACAATTTATAAAAAAGCCCTTTGGGAAAGGCTTGGGAAGCCAAACCTTGAAAAGCTCGTTCCTTTTGGATTCTAGATGTGCGAAATTGACTTAGCTTATGCAATTGTGATGAAACCACCATTTTCAGAAAGGAAGTGCTGTGCTATCGTATGATGCAAGACGTGCTTCTCTGCAAAACGATGTCCAAAGGCGGGATGCGGAGCGCAAGGATAAAACCATAAGCCATATGGCACACGCGCGCTCCAACAAGCCCATATGTCCGAAAAAAGGTTTTGCCATTCTTCCAGGGTGCTCTGCCAGAAGCAGCGCTATGCAGGAAGGCCAACACGCGTGAGGACTTTGCAGAGTTACCCATAACGCGTTGATGCAATGAAAAGCATTCTGGGGATGCGCACCCAAAATCTCAAAAGCGTTTTTGCATAGTTTAAGGCCCGGAGCCGCGCCTGCGCAGCCCCGGGCCAAAATGATTTTTTCCTTATTGCCCCTTGATGTTGTTCCAGGCATCGTTGTATACGTTGATGAAGTCGCCGAGATCGTGGAAGATTTCGCACTTATCAAGCAGTTCTTGGGGCGGGTTATAGATGGGGTTTTCCGTGTAGCTTTCATCAAGGAGGGCCAGGGCGGCTTTATTCGGCGTGGAATAGCCAATGTATTCCGTGTTAACTTTGGCTACTTCTGCGTCGCAGAGGAAATTGATGAACGCTTCTGCCTCTTCGGTGTGCTCGCTGGATTTGGGGATCACGATGTTATCAAACCAGAGGTTGGAGCCGCTTTCCGGCACGGCGTAATCAAGATCCGGGTTGCCCTCTTCGGGGTCGATGCACCACATGGCGTCGCCGGAATAAACAACCGCAAGCGCGCCATCGCCATTGATCATGCTCTCCTTGATGTTATCGCCAAGGTAAGCAAGCACGAGCGGCTTCTGCTCGATAAGAGCTTGTTCCGCAGCCTTAATGTCCGCTTCATCGCGGGTGTTGATGGAGAGCCCGAGCTTTAAGAGCGCTACGCCAATGGTGTCGCGGATGCTGTCATACATATAGATCTGCTGGTCATATTTCTCATCCCAAAGGATATCCCAGCTGGTAACCGGTTCGTCCACCATGGTGGTGTTGTAAAGGATGCCGACTGTGCCCCACATATATGGCACGGAATACTTGTTTTCCGGATCAAAATCCAAATCCAGGAAACGCTCATCGATGTTGACAAGGTTGGGGATATTATCCTTATTGAGCTCATGCAGCAAATCCTTTGCGATCAAGCGCTCGATGATGTAGTCTGACGGGAAGCAGACATCGTAAATGCAGTCGGAGGCTTCCAGCTTTACGAGCATTTCCTCGTTGGTGGCCATGGTCTGGTAATTCACTTCGATGCCGGTTTCTTCCGTGAACTGTTCAAGCAGGGTTTCATCGATGTAATCGCCCCAGTTGAGCACGTTGATGGTTACCTTGTCGCTGTTGCCACAACCGGCGGCGCAGAGCGACAAGGCAAAGACAAGGACAAGGAATACAGCAAGTTTCTTCTTCATTTTTATAAGATCCTCCATTCGTTTTCTTGGCTTATTCAAAGCGCCCGGCCGGCCGCCGGTGCGCATTTGCCCGAAAAGGCTCAGCGGGTTTTGGCTTTGAGCTTCCTGTTCTGGATATCGGCCTCCCGCTCCTCGCGGATGGATTTCAAGTTGATGAACAGCAGCAGCGTAACAACTGCTATGAACATCAGCGTGGAAAGCGCGTTGATCTTCGGGCTAATGCCGCGCCGCGCGCTGGAGTAGATGTAGATGGAAAGGTTCTGGATGCCGTCCGTTGCAAACCAGCTCACAACAAAATCATCGAGGCTGAGCGTGAACGCCATGATAAACCCCGAAACAATGCCGGGCATGATGTCCGGAATTACCACGCGCGTGAGCGCCTGCCAGGGTGTGCAGCCCAGGTCCATGGCAGCTTCATAAAGCATGTTGGAGCTCTGGCGCAGCTTGGGCATTACGGAGAGAATCACATAGGGGATGTTAAAGCTGATGTGCGCAATGAGCATGCGCGTATAACCATCCCGAATGCCAAGCGCAGCAAAGAGCATCATGAAGCTGATGCCGGTTACCAGATCGGGGTTTACAACTGGCAGCTGGGAAATGTTTTCAATGATTGCGCGGTTCCGCCTGCGCATGGAATGCATGCCGATCGCTGCAAATGTGCCGATGAACGTGGAAACCACGGCGGAGATCACGGCAACAGAAAGCGTTACCCCAAGTGCATTCATGATGGTGGAATCATTTATGAGCGCTTCATACCAGCGCAGGGAAAATCCCGTCCAGTTGCCCATGGTTTTGGAACTGTTGAACGAAAAAACCATCAGCACAAGGATCGGCGCATAAAGAAATACCAGCATGAGGCCGAGATAGGTGCCTTTAAAAAAGGTGCGCAGTTTTTTTACCACAGTTTGCCGCCTCCTTCCTCACCGGCCTCCCGCTCAGCTCGGCGCATGATGGCCATGGAAATCAGCACGAGGATGAGCAGGATGAATGAGAGCGCGCTTCCGCTGCCCCAGGCGTCTATGCCGAGCGTGATAAATTGGTTCTCAATTAAATCGCCGTACAGCATAAATTTACCGCCGCCAAGGAGGCGGGAGATCGCAAACGTTGTGATCGCGGGAATGAATACCATCGTGATGCCGGAGATAACACCTGGCATGGAAAGCGGGAGTACCACCTTGAAAAAGGTAGTTGGCCCGTTTGCACCCAAATCATGCGCTGCCTCAATTTGGGATGGATCCATTTTGGAGAGCACCGTATAAATGGGGAGAATCATGAATGGCAGGAAGTTATAGACCGTGCCGAGCATAACGGCGCTTTCTGTGTAAAGAAACTGCTGGGGGGGAAGGCCAAGCCATTCAAGCGCGCTGTTGAGAATGCCGCTGGGCGAAAGCAGAACCTGCCAGGCATAGGTGCGCAGCAGGAAGTTCATCCACATCGGCACGATAAAGAGCACGGAAAGCAGGGAAGCCGTGCCTTTTCTCATTTTGGAAAGCAGGTAGGCAATCGGATAGCCCAGCACGAGGCAGATCACGGTTGCCTTGAGCGCAATCCAGATTGAGCGCAAGAGTACCTGCATGTACATCTCGTTTGTGAGCGCGCCGGTAAGGTTTTCAAGCGTAAACGTGCTATCTGAGGTGAAAGCATAATAGGCGATCATCAGCACAGGCGCGAGGATGAAAATTAACATCCATACAACATAAGGATAGGCGAACATCGTGCGCCGCATTTTCATGAGGGCGACCCTCCTTTCTGCGTTATTCCTCGGGTAAAAGTTCTGGCGATTCGCTTGGCTGTTCCTCCGGTGCGGAGTGTTCCAACGTATCGGATCCTTCGCTTTTATGCATGATGTGAATTGCATCCGGAAGGATCACGATACCAGCCTCGCGGCCGGGTTCTACATAATCTGTGGAGTGCACCGTGAGCGTGATTCCGCCGCATTCCACGCGGAATTCATAATGCACACCCATGAACAGCACGCTTTTCACGGTGCCCCGCAGCATGCCGGCTTCCGGGGCAACCAGATCGATATCCTCCGGCCGAATTACGACGTCAACAGGCTCGTTGGGTGCAAAACCTTTGTCCACACAGGTAAAATCCATGTCGTGGAAGCGAACGAGCAGGTCCTGCTTCATTATGCCGGGCAGGATATTGCTTTCTCCGATGAATTTTGCAACGAACACATTTTTGGGTTCATTGTAAATATCCGTGGGCGTGCCGATCTGCTGGATGGCGCCCGCGTTCATGACTACGACGGTATCGCTCATGGTGAGCGCCTCTTCCTGGTCGTGCGTCACAAAAACAAAGGTAATACCAAGGTGCTGCTGCATGCGCTTAAGTTCGAGCTGCATGCCTTTGCGCAGCTTGAGGTCAAGCGCGCCTAGAGGCTCATCAAGCAGAAGCACCTGTGGGCGGTTGACGAGCGCCCGCGCGATGGCAACGCGCTGCTGCTGGCCGCCGGAAAGCTGCTCAATCCAGCGCTTTTCATAGCCACTCAAGTTCACAAGCTCCAACATTTCCTTGACGCGGCGCGCAATCTCATCTTTGGGGAGCTTTTGAATCTTGAGCCCGAAGGCTACGTTATCATATACGTTAAGATGCGGGAACAACGCATACTTCTGAAACACCGTATTCACGCGGCGCTTATAGGGGGGGATGCCGGAAACATCCTTGCCATCGATGAGAACGCGTCCCTCCGTGGGCATGGTAAAACCTGCGATAAGGCGCAGAAGCGTGGTCTTACCACATCCTGAAGGGCCGAGCAGCGTCAAAAATTCGCCATCGCGGATATACAGGTTGATGCGCTTGAGCGCATCCTCTGTTCCATAGGTTTTTTTGATGTCGATTAGGTCGATCAAATGCTTGGACATGGCGGCACCTCGTAATTCATGCAGGATTCTTCAAAACAAAATGGAACGCTGGCAGCACTTAGAAGCTGGGCGGCGTGGAAACCCAGAGCACGCGCGCTTCCGTTTTGCCGGGATTCTCAATATAGTGCACTGCAGAAGGTTTGAAGCAGAAGCTTGAACCGCGCCGTACACGGAAGCTGCGCTCCCCAATGTGGAGGATAACGCTGCCCGCAAGCACATAGCCAAACTCCTCGCCCTCGTGAGGATCGTCTTCCCACGTGTGCCCACCGGGAACAAGCGTTACCAGAATCGGCTCAAGCGAATTCTTCTGCGCATTGGGAATCAACCAGTGAATCGCATGGCCTAATGCGTCATCCTCTTTCACAAAAACATCATCTGCGCCGAATACGACTTTTTCTTCCGCCTGTTCGGAAAAAAAGTCCGCAAGGCTGGTGCCGAGCGCTTCGAGGATATCCGCAAGGGTTGCGATGGAAGGGGATGTTAAGTTGCGCTCGAGCTGCGAGATGAATCCCTTGGAAAGCTCTGTTCGCGCGGCGAGTTCTTCCTGCGTTAAACCAAGCCGGATACGCCTGCGCTTGATTTTTCCGCCGATGTCGATCAAATGGAATCCCTCCCCAGTCAGCATAAATAAACTTGAAGTTTACAATCTCTAAACTACAAGCGCTATTAAACCATGTTTTGCGAATCCTGTCAATATAGTATTTCTAAACTTTGTGATTAGGAATGCTGAGTTTTGCAATCTGAGAGCAATGGAAACAAAAAAAGGCCGCCTGGCCAAGCATCATTCAGCGCGCAGTGAACTGCTGCAGGCACAGCATTGCATCAATTGCAGGAAGGATGCACGCTGTTCGGCCGTAAGCCGGCTCCAGCGCGCAAGCAGCGTTCGCTGCTCGGCCGAAAGAGCGGGCGCATCATTGCAGGGCAAAGTGAAGAACTCAGCCATGGTGATGCCGAGCGCACGGCAAATATCTTCAAGTGTGGCAATGGTTGGCGTGTTGGCCCTGCGCCAGAGATTGGTGAGTGTGGAATGTGGGATGCCGGATTCTTTGGCAAGGCGATAACGCGTCCATCCTCTTTCCGCTAAAAGAAACTGAAGACGCGCGATTACATCAAATCGGTTGTCGTACATGCTGTTCATACCATAATGATACTACCCATTTGAAACACAAACTATTACTAGAATCAGTTGTAAAATATGATAGTAATAAGATATAATATTTCCATAAACAAACAGAGGAGGCGTGCGGATGGCTGAAGCAATTCTAGCCATTGCAGCAGTGGTGATTCTGATCCAACAGGCGGTTATTCTAAAGGCCAGAGCTCGAAGGAAAAAGGGGGAGGCAGAAAAGAAGCTGTTGGAAGAGTTAGCTGTACTTGCCGGCAACGGAGATGCGAAGGCACGGGCAGAGCTGGATTGCCGGGGCATTTCCAAAGCTGCACGCGCACAACTGATTTTGCATGCCTGCGAAACGGAAGCAGAACAAGGCGATTGCAGCGCGATGCTGCGTTTGGGACATTTTTACGAAGTGGCCGGAAGCGCGCAGGAAGCCAGAGCATGGTATGAGCGCGCTGCACGGATGGGCAACGTCAAAGCAATGCTGACCCTGGGGCGAGGGCTGGGAGAAGATGGCCGGTTCGGGGCAGCGCCCAAAGAAGCATTTCATTGGTTCTGTGAAGCGGCGCGCAACGGGAGTGGCGAGGCGCTATACCATGTAGGGCTTTGCTATGAAACTGGGCAGGGAGTAGGAGCGGATCTTGGCCGCGCAGTTGCATTTTATCAGCGTGCCATATATGGAGGCGAAGCGTTTTTGCCCCGCATGCGTCTTGCCGGGATCTATGGCGATCCAGACTCGGGCTTTTTCAGCAGCGCGGGTTGGAAAACGCAGGAGGATACTTTGCTGCGCGCTTTGCAGGCAGCGGGAAGGGCGCGGCGCCGCACGGATTATGCGAAAGCTGCGTTGTGCCTTGGCTGCGTTTATGGCGCACCCTGGATTATGGGGCGGAAGCTTGCCCCCGGCTTTGCAAGCAAAAAGAGCGCGGTTTATCTGCTTGCTCTAGCGCATGCGGCGGGTGCGGAAGATGCGCTCTCTCTCCTTTCCACTTGCCTGGACCCTGTGCTGTTGAATGCAGGTGCGGAAGATGCGCACAACTTTGTGGTCCGGCTGCCAAAGGCGGAAGGGGCAGGGAAGCAGGCAACACAGGAGCCGTAACCCAAAGGAACGGATACTGTAGGAACAATACAAATAGGAAGATAAGGGAAAGTTCCAAGCGGGATGCCCGGCTTTTGAGGGCGCCGCTTTATTTTTATTATCTTGCTAAATTGCAAAAACAAGAGGAGCAGCGTGGTTTTACCACGCTGCTCCGGAAGAAAGCAGAAAAGAGCAGATGCTCAGTCAAAAACTTTGCTCTGCAAGATGTTCCTGGCTTACAGCACGAACTTCACTGCGCGCACAACATCCACATAGTCTGAAGTTTCCATGCGAATCGTGCGTTCGCCCACAAGCGCGAAACCGGGATAATACGACATGGAAACCGCGTTGGCATGCTCTTTATAGGTGATCTCAAAAACGAATTTTTCCGGCATCTGGATTAAACCTTTGGAAAGATCCTGCGTAAGCGCTGCCTGGGCAGCTGCTTTGATGCGTTCGCATGCAAGCTCGGGGTGGATGCTACGCGTCATGCTCCCGAAACCCTCTTTTACGGCAACGGTCTTAAGGAGCGGGTACATCCCCGCATTTTCCTCGCAGAGCGCCTTATCGCCCGTTAAAAGCACAGGCGGGACTTTTTCATAGTTTGCAACCAGGCTGAACAGCGTAAACTCGCTGCAAAGCTGTCCGTTCAAGCGCACCTCAAAAGGCTTCTGCGAAAATGTGTGGGACAGCGGGTTGCCATTCCTGCCTGCAGCAGAATGGTAGCCAATGAACATTGCCGCATCAAACCCTTGGTCTACGCCGTAAGCCATGGTGTAAGGATGGCCACACCCACTGCGAATCAGCTCCACGCAGCGCGGGAGCTGGCGAATATCGAGGTTGGTGCCGCTTGCGTGCGCATCCTTGACGAGAATGAACTCGGCGCCGGCAGCGATGGCGCCCTCGCAGGCAGCTTTGACCTCATTGGTCATTTGCTGCGCTGCTGCGGCATAAACGGCTTGCGTGCGGTTGCATTCTTCCCAAAGGGTAGTGGTGGTGATGCCTTCAATGTCTGCACTGATGAATACGCGCATGGTTTGCCTCCTTAGATTCAGTTGAAATTGGGATTTAAACTGGAGCGTCTTGCCAGAACATGGCAATGATGGGGGTTCCAAAGCTCATTGTAACAGCCTTTTCATCGTGCGGCAACCCTAAAACAAGCATTTTACGGAAAGTTTTTGGACTACCGTGCGTTGGCAAACAGCGCGGTGGATGAGACCTCAAAAAGTGGGAGATGTGCTGCCGCACTTTCTTGCGCATGGGATCCCGCTTCACATCATCTCCGCAGGGAAGGGAGAGCTCCATTAAAAAGGGAGCCGATTTTGCATTTGCATTCTATGGGTATAGGGTGTATCCTTTGGATGAAGCTTATCTGTTCGCGCTGCGTGGAAGCAATTTTGTGCGTTGCAAGCCAGAAAGGTGCAGGGCCGTTTTCAGCAAGCGCTGTCCATTTGGAACCATATCGTTATTGGAGGGCATGCAGTCGCATCCGAACAAATGCCATTTTGCGCGCATGCAAAGCTGTGCCGAAAGATTGGGAAAATTCGGCCTGCATGCAAAATAGGGAATATCGGGTGTTTGGCATATTGGCGGCTGCGTTGCTTCAAAACGAGCCCGCACAAGCATACGGCCATGGGAATGGCCCAGCGATTAAAACCCAGACGGCGGAGCGCGCATATCTGCACGCAGCATACGGCAGGCTGTTTGTTGGGCTTCATCAAATTGCAAAGGAGCTAAGAGTATATGCGGATTCAAAACGGGATTTTGCTCACAATGGAAGGGGAGCGCTTTGAAAAAGGGTATGTGGACTTTGAAAACGGCGTTATTACTTCCTGCGGCGCACTGCAGAATACACCGGCCTATTGCGGAAAAGTGTTGGATGCCGATGGCGGGTATATCCTGCCCGGGCTGATCGATGCCCATACGCATATCGGCATATCGGAAGAGGGGCTCCGCTGGGAGGGAGAGGACTGCAATGAAACCACCTCTCCCGTTACGCCGGATGTGCGCGCGGTGGATGGCTTCAATCCATTCGATACGGCAATCCCTAAAGCGAGGCAGGCCGGCGTTACTACGGTAGCCGTTGCGCCGGGAAGCACGAACGTGATCGGCGGGCAGATTGCGGCGATCAAGCTTGCCGGCATCGATGTAGAGAAGATGACCTTAAAAGCCCCGTGCGCCATGAAATTCGCGCTTGGCGAAAATCCTAAGCGAAACTATGGGGAAAACAAAGGGCGGGAACCCATGACGCGCATGGGCACTGCGGCGATCATGCGCCGCACACTTAAACGCGCGCAGCGCTATCTTGCAAAGAAGGAAGCCGGCGAAGATTTATACGAACCGGAAATGGAGGCGCTGATTCCCCTCCTAAAGCGCGAAATCCCAGCGCATTTCCACGCACACCGCGCGGACGATATTTTGACTGCCGTGCGCATTGCAAAGGAGTTTCACCTGCGCTATTCAATTCTACATGCTACAAGCGCGCAAAGGATTATTCCCTGCCTTGTGGAAGAGAACATGATCCCAATTGTTGGGCCTTCCATGGGGCCTGCAGGTAAGCCGGAAACCGTGGATGATTCGTTTGCAACGGCAGGCCAGCTCAGCAAAGCCGGCATCCAGCCGGCCATTACCACAGATCATGGTGTAACGCCGCTCTGGCTTCTGCCGTTTTTCGCTGCGCAGTGCGTGCGGGAAGGAATGGCGGAAGATGAGGCGCTGCGTGCAATTACGATTTATCCCGCGCGCGCGATGGGGGTGGAGGAGCGCGTAGGCTCCATTCGCCCGGAAAAGGATGCGGACATTGTGGTATTCAATGGACATCCGTTCCACTATTTAACCCGCGCAACCGCCGTGTTCATCAATGGCGAACGCATGGAATAAAAAGCATTAGCAGCAAAAGCCCCGCGCATGCTTGGCGGGTGGCGCAAGGAAACATCGCCATGAAGGGGCAATCGGGGCAGCTGCATTGGCATCAAGGGAGGCATACCAGGCGGGTATGCCTCCCTTCTCTTTCGCGCTGCCTGCCGCGAATCTGCCCGCTTCAAGGGCGCAGCACCAAGTCTGCCTCATTTGTTCTGGCGCAGGCAGTCGGCTGCAGGCAGGGTGATCCACCTCGCAAGGCCGGCCAACACAGAGCCGGAGAGAAATTGGCCAGTATTTTTCTTTGCTACCGCCCGTTTGTGCTTAGGGCTTTTTGGTGATGCTAAGGTATATTGTTAGAATAGAAGTTGTGCATATAGGGAATACAATATTGACATATGCCGAAAAAGGAGTATACTACACATATAAAAGGCATATGTCAGAAAAGGAGGGGGAACATGCCAAGACCATGCAAACGCAGGCGCGTTTGCGCTATGCCTGGCTGCAGGCGCTTTGGGCCGATGGATGGCGCTGTGGTGCCGGGGCGGCAACCGATTGTGCTGGCGGTAGATGAGTTTGAGGCAATCCGCCTCATCGATTTTGAGGGACTGACCCAGGAAGCATGCGCGGCGCGCATGAACATTGCGCGGACCACGGTGCAGGCAATCTACGCATGTGCGCGTGGAAAACTGGCAGAATGCTTGGTGACCGGCCGGGAATTGACGATCCAGGGCGGCGCCTATGTGCTTTGCGGTGGAACGGGCGCCTGCGGACATCCTTGCCCACGGCTGCAACGTGCAGCCGCATTGCAAGCGGGGCAGGAAAACGGGCAAGGGTCACAACAGGAAAACGAACCAAAAACACCAATGGAAGGAGAAACAAAAACACAATGCGAATCGCAGTAACGTATGAAAACGGGATGGTATTCCAACATTTTGGGCACACGGAGCAATTTAAGCTTTACGATGTGGAAAACGGCACCGTGCGTGCAAGCGCCGTTGCAGCAACCAACGGGGCGGGGCACGGCGCACTTGCGGCGTTTTTAAAGGAAAAAGGCGTGGATGTGCTCATCTGCGGCGGAATCGGAGGAGGCGCGCAGAGCGCGCTGCGGGAATGCGGGATTCAGCTATATGGCGGTGTTACAGGGCGTGCAGATGAAGCTGTTGCCGCATTTTTGCAGGGGAATCTGGCCTACGATGCTGCGGTGCGTTGCAGCCATCATGAAGGGCATGCGGATCATGCTTGCGGGGAGCACGGCTGCGGTGGACATGAAGCGCATACCTGCGGGCAGCATGGCTGCAAGGAGAAATAAGGCGTATTGCGGTGCGGAATGCACAGTAGAAGGTATCCGCGAAAATGAGGCGGCATGAATTAGGGTGCCCTTCTGTCCAATAAGGGATGAAAACAAGGCGGGCGGCAGCTAGGCCAGGATGAATGGCCATTGGCTGCCGCCTTTCATGTGGGGGCTGCAGCAAGCGCGATCCCTCCAAGAGAAAGCGGAAAAGCCAACGTCTTGCACACAATTTAGACTGAAGAGTTTAATATATTAAATTTGGACACAGCTTGTAGATTTCAGAAACGCCTTACGGATAAAGAATGATTTGGATGCTCGGGAATATTCTTTCTGTTAGAAGGTTTCCACCGGATCGGTAGGCACCCGCAATCAAACCATAAAAACTCTGCTGCACGAATGCCTATATGTTTCAAGCGCAAGCAGGCTATGCAAGCCTAGAAAAATGATGGGAAACGCCTCTGACCATCCAGAAGGCAGTTAGATGCAGTCGCATTATCGCAGCAGTATGGCTTTGCAATCGTGGGATAAAGGAATTGCGTGCAATTCATTTTTTGTTGCGGGAATGCCCTAAGAATAAACCTAGGATTGCAGCAACGCAAAGACAGTGACAGGGGCGATCGCAAAGACAACAGACCAACCACCTGCAAATTCAGAGGTTATCTTGCCAATCAGCACCCCGATGGCTGCAAGAGCTACCGCGCCGATTAGCCAGTAAGCGACAGCACGTTTTTGGGGATTCACAATGCATTTTGCTAGCAAAGAATCTATTTGTTTGGAGAAAATCGCGCATACAATGGAAAAGCCTAAAATCCACCAGTATGATTTCATAGGGCATCTTCTTTCAATGAGCGTCCCCACTTCCACCTGTGGGCACGAAGAAGCGGTGGGTTCAAGTTTGGTTTTGGGGCAAAAAAGAAGGCGTTCTCAAATATACCGTATTGGAGCACGCTTGAAAAGACCCTGCCGCGGTGGAGCTGGCCTAAAACCGGATTGCCTATTTCTCAATAAGATCCTTTGTGCTTTGTCTATTGGAAGCGTAGCATAAAGATGGACAAACGGCAGACACGATTGATGTTAGCACGGCAAAACGCTCCAAAGCATGCGTATATGCTGCGTTTTCAAAAGCAAGGGAAAGAACGACTTTTGTGCTGCTTTGTTACAAAAATCGTTTTCCTCCTGTTACACGCCCCAAAATGCTCAAACTGGGGATGATTCCCAGAAAAACCAATGCGCAAAAGCCTAGCGATTCTTTGCTTTTTTAAGCTGTTGGAGGATGCATTCTGGTTTGCAGCCTGTGTGAAAAAACCGAAAATTTGCATAGAAAGTTTTCTTTGCAAACAACCTTCAGCCACGCCGAAGGCTCAAGGGAGTCACAGAGACTACAAGCCCGGGAAAACCGAAGCTGCGATTTTTGTCACTAAGCACAAAAGCAGGGGATTCCCTGCTTTTTATGCGTTGTAAGCTGCGGTTCATGCTGTTTCGAGCGCATATTTTTTGTGATATTCTTCATATTGCGCTTTATACTGGGGTTGCTCTTCGCTAAACGATTCAAGATATTGATGCGCGCCGAGCGGGAGGTGCCGGGACATTTCCTGGATGCAGACACCCACATTGGAACAATGATCTGCAACACGTTCCAGGTTGGTGAGAATGTCGGATAAGATGAACCCATGCTCAATGGTGCATTCATTTTTTTGTAGCCGAAGGACGTGGTTCAGCTTAATTTGGTCATGTAGCTCATCGATGACCTGCTCCAAGGGTTCTACGCGGGCAGCTTCCTCAGCGTTCCCACTGCAAAGGGAGTCGAGCGTAATGCCCGTAATCTCCTGTACAGCATGGGTAATAACGGCCAGTTCGTGTTCGGCCTGTGCTGAAAAGCTGATCTGTTTTTCCTTGATTTCCTCTGCGGATTCCAACAAGTTAACAGCGTGATCGGAAATGCGTTCAAATTCCCCGATGAGCCGGAGCAATTTGGTGCATTCAAAGCTGTCCTCATCGGAAAGATTCTGCGCTGAAATCTTCACCAGGAAAGCGCCGATGCGATCTTCATAGCGGTCCACCAGATCTTCGCTGCGCCGAATTTCTTCTGCGGTTTTCGGCTCATAGTGCCCCAGCATGTGAATGGCGTCGCCAAAGGTTTCAACGGAGCGTTTGGCCATCGCCCCCACGGCTGCCCGGCAGCGCTCTACCGCAACGGCGGGCACAGCAAGCAGGTTTTCATCCAAGATGCGGAATTCCTCTTCCGTGCGATCTGCCTTTACAGTGAGACACGCCAGCTTCTCAAGCAGGCCGCCAAACGGCATAAGCAACAGCGTGCAGAGCACATTGAACGCCGTATGCACGATGGCAATCCCCATTTCGTCGGTAGTTTGATTGACAAAGCTGAAATGGAAGACGGCGTTTGCGCCATAGAACAGCGTCAACAGCACGATGGAGCCGATGATGTTGAAATAAAGGTGCACCATCGCAGCGCGCTTGGCGTTTTTTGTTGCGTCTACCGAAGCGAGCAGGGCCGTTACGCACGTCCCGATATTCTGACCCATGATAATGGGGATGGCAATCGCATAGGTGACGGCGCCCGTGGATGAAAGGGCTTGCAAAATGCCGACCGATGCTGAGGAAGACTGAATGATTGCAGTGAGCAAGGCCCCTGCGAGCACACCGAAAAGCGGGTTAGAGAACAGCAGCAGGAAGTTCGCAAATTCCGGCACGTCCTGCAGCCCGCTCACAGCACCTGACATTTCGCTCATCCCGGTCATGAGCACCGCAAATCCGAGGAGGATCATGCCGGTATCCTTCCGCTTTGGCGCTTTGCAAAACAGGTAGAGCACGATGCCAATGAGCGCGAGCACCGGGGTAAAGGAACTGGGCTTGAGCAGTGTGAGGAAAAAGCTTGTCCCATCGATGCCGGCAAGGCTTAAGAGCCATGCAGTAACCGTCGTGCCAACGTTTGCACCCATGATGATGTAGATTGCCTGGTGCAGCGTCATCACCCCGGCACTTACAAAGCCGACCACCATTACCGTTGTTGCGGAAGAGGATTGGATGATCGCCGTAACGCCGAGGCCGAGCAGAAACCCTTTGAGGGGATTGCTTGTAAGGTTTTCAAGGATTGTTTTGAGCTTACCGCCAGCTTTCTTTTCAAGCGCATCCCCCATAAGGTTCATGCCGAGCAGGAACAGCGCAAGGCCGCCGACGAGCCGCAATCCATCAAAAATATCCATGGTAATTCCTTTTTCTCTTTCCTTTTTTCATATTCTCATACTTACACATTCTATATTATACAGGTGCCATGTAAAGCAAAAAGGGGGGAGAATGTTAAATCTAGGTTAAATCGTGGCGCAAAACGGGGCCTTTGCAAGGGGAACGTAAGCACATTGGAAAAGCAGTGTAACGCTGCGTAAACCGGGGCTTCCTTTACTTCCAGGCTTTTGCTATACTGAAAACAAAAAAGAGGCGAAAGCATGAAAGGAAAACGGGGAAGGGAAAAAAGAGGCTTGCAGCAGAAGCAGCCGGAAGTTTTGCGGTTTTTTGCCGTGGCATTTGAGGAGCTCTGGTACCTTGTCAAGCTGAACGTCCTTCTCCTTGCAGCCAGCGTTCCAGTCTTGACTTTGCCGGTATCCCTTACGGCTGCATTGCGCATAACGAGCCTGCTTGCTGCCGAGCAAAGGCCGCCGCTGTGGAGCACGTTTTGGAAGACGTTTTTAGGGGAATGGAAGCGGGCGCTGCCCTTGGGATGGGTGCATACCCTCCTCGCCATGCTTGCGGCTTTTGGCGTTTATGTTTACGGCGGGGCGGCGCTTCAAGAGAACCCGGCGGCAGTCCTTCCGTTCCTTTGCCTTTTTGTGATGCTTGCGTTTCTTACCCTGTTCGGGCTTTATTTTTATTCTATGCTCGCCATGTGTGAGCTGCCGGTTTTTGATATGCTGCGCAACGCGCTGATCCTTTCCGTTGCCGCAAGCTGGCGCAATGCAGCCGCCTTTTTTGCGCTGATCCTTTGCAACGGTGCATGCCTAATGTTTTTCCCGATTACATTGCCGCTTGCCATCTTCCTGCTGCCCGCGCTTGGCCTGCTTGCAGCGTCCTTTGCCATTCGGCCTGGGCTCTTGCGCTGTATGAAAACAGATGCGGACGCAAATATGCAAACGGAATAACCCTTGGCGCAGGGTCCCCGCACGAAGCCGCAAAACAATGGATGCATACGCTTCCTTCTCTTCCAGATGCCATAACAGCATGCCTAGTAGGAAGCTGAGAAAATACCTAAGCTTAGGAGGCAGGAAAGCGGAACATGGCATGACGGAAGCGGAGGTTATTTTTTGTTAGAAACGCTGGCCGATCTGATTGAAAGCAGAGCAAACACAATACAAAAACCCACCGCTATTCTGAGAGAAAAGGCCGAAAAGTTTAAGGCAAAACAAAAAGCCAGGCCTCCAGGTGCCGAGCGAACCAACAGGAATCTAACACAAATTAGGATCATAAAGCCTAACAACTGTGCTCCAATTGCAGTAAAAATACAAGAGGATTAAAACGGCTGTAATCTACATCCGCAACGATCTGGCCTAGCCAAAAAAGATCAATCAATGGCCTAAAACATTACGCTGCCTTATAATAGGGGCGGTACCAAAGAAAAACGCCGGTCAATTTCGCCCCGGCGCTGCGTAGGCCGGCCTTGAAAGGGGATTCATCCTGCCTGCGGCGGCTGCCTTGCGCCAGAACAAAATGGGGATCGGATGTGATGCTGCGCCCTTGAAGCGGGCAGATTTGCGACAGAGACGCGAAAGAGAAGGGAGGCATACCCGCTGTGGTATGCCTCCTAACGATGACAATACAGCTGCCTCAATATGCCCCTTTCATGGCGATGTTTTCCTGGGCATTCGCGGTTTTACTTTGCATTAGGTGGCTGGCCAGAACATCTAATGCAAATTAGGCACAGAGGGTTTCCCTGCATGAACGTGCGCTGAATCGTGGCCTGGATGAATGCTCGCTTACACTGCTTATTCCCGGTTACCCTTTATAGTTTTGCTTGGTGCATTCGCGGCATTCGAGCAAATTTTCCGGAGCATGCTTTCAACCGAATGGTGTTGGGAGGTGTATAATGGTATATCTGCGCACTTCAAGCCCAAGCACGATTAGCGCTTGCGATTGGCGGAAATGTGCACAAATATCTCAACCTGCTTCTGAGCAAACCAAAACAGCCGGAACTAACGCCATCATGAGTGCCGGAGGATAAAATAGGTTCTGATACGATCGTGCTTCAGCGCATTTCACTTTTCAGTTCTGCAATGCCTAAAAAGCACAACAGCATTTCGGGAATCGAATGGCAATGCCGGACGCTCGAATCTGCTCTAACGCGCCATGCTTTTTATCAAATCCTATTCTGTATGCAATGCTGAAGCGTTTCACAGGCCTAGGATGTGATCACCTATTATATATGCTTTAGGCCATTAAAAGCCGGTTATTCTTTTTTATGGGGGCAAAGACGGCGCAGCACAGTTTCATAGCCATCCGCGCCATAGGAAAGGCAACGGTTTACGCGGGAAATCGTTGCAGTGGAAGCGCCGGTCTTTTCTGCAATGGCAGTATAGGTTTCCCCTTCGCGCAAAAGCGCAGCAACCTCCATGCGCTGCGAAAGCGCCCGCAGCTCGGTCACCGTACAAAGGTCTTCAAAAAAGCGGTAGCACTCCTCAGTGCTTTGCAATGAAAGGATGGCCTCAAACAGGCGGTCCGCCGCTTCGCTTTGCAGTTTGCTCTGGTACATGGCCGCACTCCTTTCCCTCTGGAATTTCATTAATGCTAGTTTAATACGGTGAAGTGCGAAAGTCAAGGCGAACAAAAGTTGCTTTTTCTTGAACAGAATGTAAACAGTGCCCTGGCTTCATTGCACAAGCGTTGGGTTTATGGTACGTTTTAGGAAACAAATCATGAAGTAGTATGGTTATTTTGTCGTTGCTTAAACCCATGAACAAAAACAGTATGAACGCAAGTAGAGAAATAAGAAGGAGGGGGAACATGAAAAAAGGGGCTTTGTTTGTGTTCGTATTTGTGCTGGCATGTTTGATCCCAATGATGGCGTTTGCGGAGGGGGTCACAGTCGGCGGCGGAACCCAATCACGGGAGGACCTCAGTGGCAGCGGGGCGCTCATGGCTCTGCGCAATGCATGGAAAGATGATGCGGGGAGTATCGTTTACCCTAGGGACTATGCGGGCATGTATTTGGATGAAGCGCAGCGGGCGTTTGTGCGCATTGTGAATCTGGATGCAGCGCGTGAAGCGGAGCTCCGTGCGCTTGTGCCAGGCGCGGAAATCACCTTTCGAACTGCTAAATACTCGTATACGGAACTGAAGCAGCTGCTCGAGGCGATTGCCAATGACGATGGCATTTCCCTCACTGTTCCCAGCGCCTTGAGCGTCGGGTTAAACGAGCGGGATAATCTGCTCAATATCACAGTGAACGTTGCTGATGAGGCCGTTGCTCGAACTTATTATGAAGGAAAATATGGGGATAAGGTAAAGGTGGATACCACAATGGTTGTGATGCATGTGCCGGGGGGCGGAGCGCCTATTACGCAGACGGAAAACCTAAAGCCACCGCAGACCGGGGTCGCACCGAACGGACTGCTCCCGATGCTGATGATGGCGGCAGGCCTTGCGTGCGCTGTGCTTGCCAAAAAACGCGAAGCGCAATAAACAGAAAAAGCACTGCGTTGCAGCGTGGCATTGTTGTAAAACGGTGTGAATTGTTGATTGCGCGCGGCTTGTTTGAATGAGCGAGGAGCTTGCTGCCTTGAAAAACGAGGCGCAAGCTCTTTCCTTTAGATGCAGCGGCCGGACTTCATGCAGGGAAACAGGCTGCGGCACAAATCAGCTGCATTCCCTTGATCGTGCGGTATCCGTTGTGCGTGAAAAACGTGCTGTTTCAACCGTGCTTTTCCGCGCGTGCGCTGCAATGCCCTAAAATCATTCTTTTGAAAGGGGCCGAAAATGCGGGGGCAAGGGAAAAGCTGTAGCATGCATGTACCCGCTTAAAAGGCAATGCCCTTGGCATACGGGGGAGGGCCCGCCACTTCCGCTGGAAAGCGTAAGCATTGCGGAAACGGCAAAGCAACCGCCGGGCCAAAGCGATCATGCTGGAAGAAACCAGACGCGCTGATCGGTCCGCTTTAGCCGCAGCTGCCGCAAAGCCACGCCTTCTTCCTGTGCCTGCTTTGCATTGGAACAAACATGAGGCCATCATTAACAGCTGTTCCCTTTAAGAAAGCAGAACTAAAAGCATGGGCAAAGGGGGTACGCTTTGCAGCATACTTCCTGCACTGCTCCTGTAACTGTCCTCTACTTCCCTTTGGGGCGGGCGGCCTGCTATATTGGCATTCCTAACGCGAGGGAATACTTTACTTGCTTCCAAGCGAACATTAAGTACCCGCGGCATCCACCATGGTACATGTGGGAAACAGGCGCGACAATCGAACCGTGACTTCGAAGCGGATCATGTTAGGCAGCTTCCTAAAAAGCTCGCGCCTGTATGTGGCGTTGAAAATGAAGGAGGAGAGGGAAAACCATGAAACAAAACAGGTTCCCAGCACCGATCTCAGCACAGGGAACCCGAATAAACAAACGGAAAGCATAAGCTGCTAGGGGGGCACCAACGGCAGGCAATCAAACGCATCTTAAAATAACGAAAGCAAGGCTGCAAATGGAAAACCTAGCGTTCGAGCTTCTTCAAAAATGCGCGCGTGCGCTCGTTCTGCGGGTTGTCGATTACGTCTTCCGGGCGGCCCTGCTCCACGATAACGCCGCCTGCCATAAAGATTACGCGGTCTGCTACGCTGCGGGCAAAAGCCATTTCGTGCGTGACGATGAGCATGGTCATCTTTTCGCGGGCAAGGGACTGGATCACACGCAGGATGTCGCCGGTCAGTTCCGGGTCAAGAGCGCTCGTTGGCTCGTCAAAGAAAAGCATCTTCGGGCCCATCGCCAATGCGCGGGCAATGGAAACGCGCTGCTGTTCGCCGCCGGAAAGCTGATATGGATAGGCGTCCGCTCGATCGGCAAGGCCCATCTTTGAAAGCAGCGCCATTGCGGCTTCCGTCGCTTCCTCGCGGCTGCGCTTTTGCACGCACATGGGCGCATCTATGATGTTCTTTAGTACGGAGTAATGCGGGAACAGGTGGAAGCTTTGAAATACCAGGCCGAACGAGCTGCGGATTTCCTTGAGGGTTTGCGCGTCCGCATAAACGGTCTTGCCATCCTTGCCGGGCGCTGCAGCGCTGCGGCCAAGATAGCGGAGCGCGCCGCCATCCATGGTTTCAAGCAGGGTTGCGCAGCGCAGCAGCGTGGATTTTCCAGAGCCGGAAGGGCCGATCACCGCAACCACTTCTCCTTCCGCCACGGAAACGGAGATGTCCTTGAGCACTTCGCGCCCATCGAAACTCTTTTGCAGGGATTCGATTTCCAATACGTTCATAGCCGCCTCCTCCTTACCGATAATAAGCCAGCCTGCGCTCAAAACGGTTCATAGCCCAGGCAACGATGGCGTTGAACACATAGTAGAATGCAGCGGCTGCAACCAGTGCCGTCATGCTTTTTTCCGCAGAAGCGATCTGCTTTGCCATGGTGAACATTTCCATCACGCCGATGGAAAAGGCAAGGGAGGTATCCTTCACGAGCGTGATCACCTCGTTTGTAACCGGCGGCAGGATGCGCTTGACCATCTGCGGGAAAATGATGCGCCAGAAAGTCTGCCCTTTGGAGTATCCAAGCACCTCGGCCGCCTCATATTGGCCACGTGGGATAGATTCAATGCCCGCACGGTAGATTTCTGCAAAATAAGCTGCATAGTTGAGCACGAACGCGATAATCGCGGCGTAGAACCTGTAACCGTTGGTAAGCGGGATTTTTAGGATGAACCAGGGCCCAAAATACACCACAAGCAGCTGCAGCATCAACGGCGTGCCGCGCATGATGGAAATATAGACCTGCATGAGCATGCGAAGGGGCGCATGCCTGCTCATGCGCCCAAATGCGATCGGAAGTGCCAGCGGCAATGCGCCAAGAAGCGTTAAGGCAAAAATGAGCATGGAGGTAAGCATGCCTCCCCCAAGTTGCTCGAGCATTACTTGAAACGTCATAGGGCTATCCCCGCTTTCTAAAATGAATCAACCGGTTTATCGTAAATGGACAGAAAACGCGGGCGGCAGCAAAGCGGCCCGCGTTTTGAATCAGTGCTGTTATTCGCCCAGCGTGCAGACGTCATAGCCGAACCATTCGGTGGAAATCTCAGCGAAGGTGCCATCTTCAACCATTTCCATGAGCGTTTCCTGGACCTGGTCGCGCAGCTCGGTGTTGCCAAGCTTGAAACCAATGCCGTATTGTTCGCTCTGCAGGGGTTCCTCCATGATAACAAACTGATCCTCCCTGCCTTCAATCTGGTAGCGCGCCACTCCGATATCCATGCCGATAGCATCCACTGCGCCGGACTCAAGCTCCATGAAAGCGGTGTTGTATTCCGCGCACTTCTGGAAGGAAGCGAAGGAATCGCGCAGGGCGATCGCATCCGGGTTTTCCTCATCGTTGAGGGCGGCTTCGCAGGAGCTGTCCGCCTGCACGGTAACAACTTTGCCCGCAAGATCGGCAAAGGTGGAAAGGCCATCCGCCGCACGGGTTACGAACACCTGGGAATTGTCCATGTAGGAATCCGTCCAGGTATAAAGGTCTTCGCGGCCGTTCATGGTGAAGCCATTCCAGATGCAGTCGATGGCGCCGGATTCAAGCTCGAAATCCTTAGCGTCCCAATCGATGGGGGAAAGCTTGAGCGTCCAACCGCGGCGCTCGCAGACCTCAGCGGCGAGGTCCAAATCAAAGCCGATGTATTCGCCGTTTTCGTCGATGTAGCCATACGGCGGGAAGTTCGCATCAAAGCCTACGGTAAAGGTTTTTTCTTCCTTTTCCGCACAGCCGAACGCGGCAACCAAAACAAATGCGAGTGCTAGCGCCAGCAGGAAAAACTTCGTACGCTTCATGGGTAAATAAACCTCTCTTTCAGTACAATAGGATTCGTGGCTTTGGTATAGTAACACATTAGTGTAATAAAGTAAAGGGGGAAAGCGCACATCATGCTAATAATAACCCGCTTGTGTATCAGCGATCAAGGAGAGCGTGCATTGCGCAGAGAATAAAACAGGCCGCCTTAAAGTAAGGCGGCCTGGTGAAAGCCCGCATCAAATGTTTTCCCCGGAAGGTACGATCGTGCGTACCCATTTGCCGCTTTTTACAAATAAGTAGCCGGCAATGCATTTGACGATCTCAAGCGCAGTGCAGATGAAGAACATTGGAACGATCGGCATATCCGTAAAGCGGGAAAGCACGAACGCTGTAGGAATGCATATGAGCCACACGTACCCGCTGTCAAAGAGCATGGTAATCTTCGTTTGGCCGCCGGAGCGCAGCGTAAAATAGCATGCATGGGAAAACGCATGAAATGGCATGCTGCCAGCGGTAATGAGCAGAAAGGCGGTCGCAAGTGCCTTGACTTCCGCAGTAGTGTTGTATAAATTTGGGATCGCGCCGGATACGGCAGCAAGGAGCCCGCCAAGCAGGAAACAGGTTGCAACGCTGAAGGCGATCATCTTCCGGTCCGTATCGCGGGCTTCGTCTGCTTTTCCGGCGCCAAGCAGATTGCCAACAACAATGCCGATGGAAGAGCCGAGCGCTTGAAAGCTGATGTTAAACAGGTTTGAAACGGTGCTTGAGATATTCACTGCCGCGATTACCGCAAGCCCGCGCATGGAATAACACTGGTTTAACAGGGACATGCCCAGGGACCAGCAGGCCTCGTTGAGCAGCAGCGGCATGCCTTTTTGCAGGATGTGCAGGGCAAGCTCGCGTGGAACACGCAGCGTGCGGTAAGCACCGAGGAAGAAAGGCGTGCGCTCCGGGTGCGCATGGGACCAATACATGATAAGCCCCAGCTCCACAAACCGGGAGATTACCGTGGCAATGGCTGCGCCTGCGGGGCCCATCGCCGGCATGCCAAACTTGCCAAAGATGAGCAGGTAGTTGAGAATGAGGTTCGTGACCACGGCTGCGATGCTCGCGATCATTGGGCGAACCGTTTCGCCGGTTTCACGCAGCGTAGAGGAATAGGCCTGGAAAAGCGCATAAGGGATAAGCCCAAAAAGCATGATTTGAATGTATTCCCGGCCATAAGCAAGCGTTAAGGCGAGGTCTCCTTCCGCGCTGCCTTCATGCAGGAACAAGTTGATGAGCGGCTCGTTCCAGAACCCAAGCACAAGGATGCAGATTGCGCACACAATGCTGCATACGATCAGTTTGAATCGAAAAACATTGCGGATTCCATCTACGTCACGCTTCCCGGCAAACTGCGCGCCAAAAATGCCGGCGCCGGAAAGCCCCCCGAAAATACAGAGGTTAAAGATAAAAATGAGCTGGTTCGCAATGGCTACACCGGACATCTGTTCAGTGCCAAGCCGCCCAACCATGAGGTTGTCCAGCACGCCAACAAATTGCGTGATGCCGTTTTGGATCATCACGGGCACCGCAATGGCAAGCACCATGCGGTAAAAGGCTTTACTGCCAATAAGAGAACGCAATTTCATGGTAGCCATCCATTCTTACCGAAATCTTAAAGAGTATAACCGAAATAATATGATAGCATATCCTATGCAAATTTGCATCTGCTTTTTAAACGGTTGCGAAATTGCATTATTTGAATTATAATGATTAATGCAAAATGGAGCAGGCTGAAACGGCTTGCAAAGGGGGGCTACCATGCTTTCGTTTGAAAACTTTTCCAAAACGTACCCGGGTGGGAAGCGGGCGGTCGATGGATTGAACCTTTCTGTAGAGGCGGGGGATATTTATGGATTCATTGGCCATAATGGCGCAGGGAAAACAACCGCGATTCGCGCTGCGGTGGGAGCGCTTGCCTTTGAGGAAGGGGAGATCCGCATTGGCGGCATGTCCGTGCGAGAACAGCCGGTCGCCTGCAAAGCGTTGACGGCTTACATTCCGGATAATCCCACGCTGTACGATTATTTAACCGGCATGCAGTATATCAACTTTATCGCGGATGTGTTCGGCGTAGCGGAACAGGAGCGGCAGGAGCGCATCACGCGCTATGCGGGAGCCTTTGAGATGGAGGATCATCTCGGCGGGCTTATCGGCGCATATTCGCACGGCATGAAGCAGAAAACGGCGCTCATTGCGGCCTTGGTGCATGCGCCCAAACTGCTCGTGCTCGATGAACCGTTCGTGGGGCTTGACCCCAAGGCTTCGCACACGCTCAAGGCCGTGATGCGGGAGCTTTGCGGCGCGGGGTCAGCGATCTTCTTTTCCACACACGTTCTCGAGGTGGCAGAGAAGCTGTGCAATAAAATCGCCATTATCAAAAATGGGCGGCTTGTAACGGCGGGCGAAACGGAAGCCGTGAAGGGAGATCAATCCCTGGAAGACGTGTTCATGGAGTTGATTGACGTATGAGAAAGCTGTTTTTGCTTTTGCGCATCGATGCGCTGGGCGTGCTGGGAACAGCGCGCCTAAGCGACCCCGCCGCCAGGCGCAAGGCTGTGCGCGCGCTGGCGCTCGGAGCTTTTGTGGCCGTTTGCCTTTTGGGAACGTCGCTGATGTACTTTTATATGATGGCGGGAGCGTTTGCCGCATTGGGGACACCCGAGCTGACCCTTGGCATCGCTGCTGTTGCAGGGGCGCTTGTAACGGTGCTTACAAGCTTTGTCAGCGCACCGAACGTGCTCGTTGCTTTTGCGGATTTTGATCAGCTGCTTTCCCTGCCGATCCCGGTTGGCACCGTTGCGCTCAGCCGGCTGCTGAAACTGGTGCTGCGCAATCTGTTGTTCCTTTGCATGGTGCTGGTGCCTGCCGCCGTGGCTTATGGCCTTAATGCGCAGGTTGGCGTGGCTTTTGTGCTGCGCTTCTTGGTGCTTGCGCTGCTTTCACCGCTTTTGCCGCTCGCCATCGCTTCCGTGCTTGGCCTAATCATCGCCAAGATCAGCATGGCGTTCAAGCGGATGCACGCTGTGCGCATTGCGCTCTCCTTTCTGCTGGTGTTTGCGTCCCTTGCGCTTTCTTTTAGCATGCAGTCCTTCGTTGAAAACTTCGATGAGATCGGGGCACAGCTTGCGCAGAGCGTCTATGCCGTTTATCCGCCTGCGCGTTGGTTCGCGGATGCTGCCTGCGGGAGCGCCAGCGCGTTTGCGCTGTTTGCAGCTCTAAACGTTTTGCCGTTTGCAGCATTTTCCCTGCTCGCAGCGCGCAACCTGCGCGCATTGCATGCGGGCCTTGCAGGCGGCGCCGGAGAGAAACGCAAAGCGGGCGCGATTCGCGTAGCCCCGGTGCGCCGGGCGCTGTTCTTGCGGGAGGTGCGGCGGTATTTTGCCTCTACGATTTATGTAACCAATACGGCGATCGGTGCGCTGCTGCTCATTGCGGCCGCAATTGCACTCCTGCTCGTGGATAAAGGAAGTATTGCGCAGGAAATGGGGATTCCAATTTCCGCCCTTGCACCGCTTGTGCCCTATCTTGCAGCGTGGATGCTCGGCATGAGCACCACCACAGCCTCCTCAATTTCCCTTGAGGGAAAGGGACTTGACCAGCTCAAGGTGCTGCCCGTTTCCACGCCTGCGGTTTTCCGCGCAAAGCTTGCGCTGCATTTTGCCGTTACGCTGCCTGCCGAAATCATTGCAGCAACGCTGTTTTCCATGGCGCTCGAAGCGGATGTTATGCAGGCGCTGCTGCTTTATCTGTTGCCTGCGGCATTTTCGGTGTTCGTGGGCCTTGCGGGACTCTGGATCAACCTGCTGCATCCGAAATTGGATTGGAAAAATGAAACGGAGGTTGTCAAACAGGGGTTCCCCACATTTGTTACCGTGTTTGGATCCATGCTGCTTGTGGGTATTCCGCTTGCCCTTTTGTTGCTCGGCATAATGGACGCACCCATTTTAGGGTATGCGTTTACTGCGCTTTGCGCACTTGGTGCTCTTTTGATTTGGAAATGGTTATGCGGCAAGGGCGTGCGCCGCTTTGCAGAATTGTGATGTGCAACGCTTGCGTTGCAGATTAAAAAATCATATACTAGGATGCAGAGTCCAAGGCGGATGACCATATACTTTAAGGGAGCTAAAGAAACGATGGATTATGCAAAGGAATCCCTGCGCCTGCATGAAGAATGGGGCGGGAAAATTGAGGTAATCGCCACCGTACCGGTGAAAACCAAAGAGGATCTTTCTCTGGCGTATACGCCGGGCGTAGCGCAACCCTGCTTGGAAATCCAGAAGGATGTAGAAAAAAGCTATACGCTGACCCGCAGGCACAATATGTGCCTTGTGGTTACGGATGGCTCTGCGGTGCTGGGGCTTGGCGATATCGGCCCGGAGGCAGGCATGCCCGTGATGGAGGGAAAATGCGTGCTTTTCAAGGCCTTTGGCGATGTGGATGCTTTCCCGCTTTGTGTTAAAAGCAAGGATGTGGATGAGATCGTGAACACGATTTATATGATCTCGGGTTCCTTCGGCGGTGTGAACCTGGAGGATATTTCTGCGCCGCGCTGCTTTGAGATTGAGCGTAAACTCAAGCAGAAATGCGATATACCCATTTTCCATGACGACCAGCACGGCACGGCGGTTATCACCCTTGCGGGCCTTGTGAATGCATTACGCGTCGTCGGCAAAAAAAAGGAAGATGTAAAGGTTGTGGTAAATGGCGCCGGCGCAGCGGCAATCTCCATCACACGCCTGCTTTTGGATGACGGTTTTGCTGATATTACTCTATGCGATCGAAGGGGAACCATCTACGAAGGCCGCGCCGAAGGCATGAATCCATTTAAAGAAGAAATGGCTCGCGTTACAAACCGCGCAAAGCTGAAAGGCACGCTCGCGGATGCGCTCAAAGGGGCGGATGTTTTCATTGGCGTGAGCGCGCCGGGCGCCGTGACGACGGAGATGGTAAAAACCATGGCGAAGGATGCGATCCTGTTTGCATGCGCAAACCCGACGCCCGAGATCTTTCCGGATGAGGCAAAGGCAGGCGGCGCGCGCGTTGTTGCAACGGGCCGCAGCGATTTCCCCAACCAGGTCAACAACGTCCTTGCCTTCCCGGGCATTTTCCGCGGCACATTCGATGTGCGTGCAAGCGACATCAACGATGCGATGAAGCGCGCGGCTGCTTATGCGATTGCAGGGCTGATTTCGGAGGAGGAACTCAACGAGGAATACATCCTTCCTGCAGCGTTTGATCCGCGCGTGGGCAAGGCGGTTGCGGCAGCTGTAGCGGAAGCCGCGCGCAGGAGCGGCGTAGCGCGCATCTGATCCCCATTTCCCAATGCTTTAAAAGTGGCGGCATCGCCACTTTTTTTATATCGACTTATATCGACGGTTAACGGCAGGCTGGCAAACGGGGCAGGTTGGTGCTTTGGTGGATACGGGCGCAAGGAACGGAAACTCAAAAATAGATGACCCTATTTTTGCCTGCAAGCGAATCGACATAATTCTGCCGCAATTTGTTCTGATTTTGCTGGAATTTCAACACAAAATTTCCTAAACTCTGCGGGATAATAACAACAATGAACAGGCGTGTTCGCAGGCCTGGAACGGAATTGACATCTCTCCTCTTAATCGGATATGCAGAAAGGGCAGAAACCCGGGCGGCCGTAGTCCCCGGGTTTCTGCCTGCTTGTAGCAATGCGGAATAACGGCATATGGCAATGGCAGCATATGGAATCAAGCCATTATGCGGAAAGCTGCAGGGAAGAAGCAAGCCCATGCTTCGCAATTCCTGCCGTCATAAAGCATAGCGGAGTGGAATCAGAAGAAGCGAGTGTGCAGCGCATGGCATACCAAACAGCAGAAAAAGGGCATAAATGTAAAGGCGTCCTTCTATGTATGAAAGCACAGGAGGGCGTTTTTAATGCTGACTTTTTCCGATTTTCTGCACCAGGTGGCAACAGATCCTACTTTTGCTGTTACAGCGATGCTGACGCTTGCTGTGATCCTTGTAAATGGATGGACGGATGCGCCTAATGCAATTGCGACTTGCGTTGCAACAGGTGCGATTGGCATAAATGCAGCCATTGGGATGGCGGCAATCTGCAACCTGGCGGGAGTGCTCACCATGGCATACCTCAACCCTGCGGTTACAGCCGCAATCTGCAACCTTGCAGATTTTGGCACAGATGCACATGCGGCGTCTATCGCGCTTTGCGCAGCACAGTTTGCAGTCGTTTCTTGGGGCATTGGGGCATGGCGTTTTGGCATCCCAACGAGCGAGAGCCATGCGCTCATCGCGGGGATCACAGGTGCTGCCGTGGCACTTACCGGCGGGCTCTCATGCGTGAATGGCGCGCAATGGGGCAAGGTGCTGCTCGGGTTGGTGATAGCGGGTGCGCTCGGCGTAGGGTTGGGCGCATGGGCGGAGCGGTTCACTCAGCGGCTTATGCAGCGTGCCCCGCAAAGCTTTTACCGCCATGCACAGCGCGTAGCGGCAGGAGGAACTGCATTTTTACACGGTGCGCAGGATGGCCAAAAATTCATTGGCGTATTTTTGCTTGGGCGTGCGTTTGCTTTGGGACAGACAGGAGAAACGGTATTCGTACCGCCGTTTTGGCTTATGCTGCTTGCTGCGCTTGCAATGGGCCTGGGCACTGCGATGGGTGGCCGACGCATCATCCGCAGGCTGGGCTATGGGCTTGTGCAGCTTTCGCCACGGCAGGGCTTCGCTTCCGACCTCGGCGCTTCTATTTGTCTCCTTTTGCCCACGCTTACCGGGATTCCAGTAAGCACAACGCATACCAAAACAGCGGTAATCTTGGGCATTGGGGCTGCAAGCTCAAAAAACCGTGTGAACTGGAGCTCGGCCCGAGAAATGATCTATGCATGGCTGTTTACATTCCCAGGCTGTGGGTTGATTGGGTTTTTAATGGCAAAGGTGTTTTTGCGGCTGCTTTGGTAGAATTGCATGCGAAAGTGCGGGTGGAAATTGCACATAAATTGTAGTATAATCAAGATTACGGCCTAATTTGGCAATTATTAAGCAAAGGATATGGCATAATCTGTGGAAAAGATTCAACGAGAGAATAAGATGGGCGTGCAGCACGTCCCAACGCTGCTGATTAAAATGTCGCTGCCCATGATGGCATCCATGCTGGTCATGGCGCTTTATAACATTGTAGATAGCATTTTCGTATCGCGTATCAGCGAAAATGCGCTTACAGCGGTTTCTTTGGTCTACCCGTTCCAGATGCTTTTTACCTCTGTTGCGGTGGGAACGGGCGTGGGCGTAAACTCGCTCATTGCGCGCCGGCTGGGGGAACAGCGCCAGGCAGAAGCGGATAGCGCCGCTGCAACGGGTCAGTTCCTTGCGCTGGTGAGCGCAGTCGCTTTCATGCTGATTTATGCGATCTTCCCGCGGCAACTTCTTTCCTCGTTTGCAGACAACGAGGAGATTTTAAACTATGCAACGACGTATCTGCAACTGTGCGGCGGACTTTGCGGTTTTGCGGTCATTGCGACGATGGCTGAAAAGACAATCCAGGCTACGGGCGACACCATTCGCCCCATGATGATTCAGCTGGCGGGCGCCATTTTCAATATTATCTTTGACCCGATTTTGATTTTCGGCTATTTTGGCTTTCCGGCCATGGGCGTTGCAGGCGCTGCCATCGCAACCGTGGGCGGCCAGCTGATTTCCATGATTCTTGGCTTCGTTTTCCTGTTCCGCAGGAGCAATCTTGTTACGGTTCGAGTCAAGGGGTTCCGCCCGCAGCGCACCGTGATTGCGGACGTTTACCGCGTTGGCCTTCCTTCTATCGTGATGCAGGCAATCGGCTCTGTGACCACGTTTGCGCTCAACAATATCTTGTATCTCTTTACGCCTACTGCAGTAAGCGTGCTTGGCGTTTATTTCAAACTGCAATCGTTTGTGTTTATGCCGGTATTTGGCCTAAACAGCGGCGCCATGCCCATTATGGGATATAACTTTGGCGCGCGCAACAAAAAGCGTTTGCTTCAAGCGCTCAAATGCGGTGTGCTGTACGCATTTGCGATCATGACCGTGGGCTTGGTGCTGTTCCAGATTTTCCCGGATGTTTTCCTTAGGATGTTTGATGCATCTGACAACATGATGGAGATCGGCGTGCGCGCGCTTCGCATAATCAGCCTCTGCTTCCCGTTCGCAGCGATCGGCATTATGCTTTCCACCCTTTTCCAGGCAGTCGGTCAAGGCGTAAACAGCATGATCATGTCCCTTTGCCGGCAGATCATCGTGCTGATCCCTGTTGCTTATCTGCTTGCCATGGAATGGGGGCTCAATGCAGTTTGGTATGCATTTGTTATTGCGGAGGCCGTTTCGCTTTTCGTTTGCATCGCGCTGCTGCGCCGCACGCATGCGCGTTATATTAAGCCGTTGGATGACCAGCCGGAGGCAGTAAAATGAATGAGGAAAGTCGCTTACCGGGGCTGGGCGTTGGGTTGATGCTCATTTGCGCTGTGCTCTGGAGCACAGCAGGGTTATTCATTAAAAGTGTGCCATGGGATTCCATGGTGCTTGCAGGTTGGCGCGGCCTTGCGGCGACAATTACGCTTTGGCTCTTTATGCGAAAAATGCATTACACGGTGCGCATTGATAAGCGCACCGTGATCATTGGGCTTTGTGTGAGCGGAACTTCCATCCTATTCCTTATCGCCAATCGGCTCACCACAGCGGCGAACGCCATCGTGCTGCAGTATACTTCGCCAGTGTTCCTGGTTGCGCTTTCCATGCTTTTTTTCCGGCGCAGATATCGTGCAGCGGACTATATTGCCGTGTTCATCACGGTCTGCGGCATTGCGCTGTTCTTTTTCGATCAGCTTACGCCGGGCGGCATGCTTGGGAACATCCTTGCATTAATTGATGGTGTAACGATGGGCGCCGTATACCTTTTCACAGGGGAATCGGACGAAGAACGCAGGCTTTCCGGCATCTTCCTTGGGCTTGCAATAACAACGATTGTCGGGATTCCCTTTACCTTTGCGTATCCACCAGAAGTTACAGCGATCTCCGTGCTTGCCGTGATCGCCATGGGCGTATTGCAGCTTGGCCTGCCCTATGCGCTTTACAGCATTGCGGTAAAGCATTGCCCTACGCTGGCCTGCACGCTTATCGCTTCACTGGAGATCATTTTAAGTCCCATATGGGTTTGGATCTTCCTTGGCGAAATGCCCGGCTTGTTCGCCATTTTCGGGTCAATTGTAATTGTGGCCACAATCACCGTTTGGTGCTGCCTGGGCGGGGCGAAGGAGCGGCCTCAGACACCGGCGCAACCGGAAGCTGAAGCTCAGTAATGTACTCTGCGGGATCCCCGCTTTCGTGAATATCAATCAAGTAAAGCTCAAGCGCATTTCCGCATGGCACGCGGTCATGCGCTTTTGCATAAGCAACAAGTTTTGGAAGGAAGCGCGCTGTGTTCTGATAATCTCCGCGGAAACAGACGCATGCAAATTCACCTGCTGGAACTGTAACATCGCAGGGCTCTCCGCCTGCGCGCAACATGAATACGCTGGAATAACGGTTGAATATGCCGGATTGAATGCTTGCAAGTGGGATAAGGGCGCCTGTTGCGCCATTGCGGATGAGGAATAGCTCATCTTCATAGCGTTTATGCAGCTTCTTGACCAGAAAATCAATCTCAGCATCCTCGCGCGCTTCGCCTGCCATGCGCAGCAGCCCGCGTTCCGGCAGGGTTTTGATAGTGAACACTTCGGTGGGCAATGCCGCTGCTGCGGCGATTTCGTCCTCGCGGGCCTCGATTTCTGCCCGGATCGCTTGCAGTTCTGCAATGCGCGCATCCACTGTTTCTTTTTCGTTCTGTAGCAACGCTCGTGTAGAGGCGAGCGTATGCGCGCGCAGATATTCTTTAATCTGTTCGGTCGGAAAGTCTAACTTGAGCATATCGCGGATAACGTTAAGCCGCCAGATGTCTTCAATGCTGTACATCCTGTAACCATTTACATCCCTGCGGGGCGTAAGAAGCCCGATCTCCTCGTAATAGCGCAGGGAATCCGATGAGACACTGTACAATGCCGCAATTTCTCCAATTTTATAATATCGCTTCATAAAGCCTCCTGGAAAAAACCTTGACCTTGGTATGATACCAGGGTTTAAAATGGGTTGTAAAGAGGTGACTTATGAAACAAAAAGGAACAAAACTGAAAAAAAGCTGGACTGTGCGGGAATTCCTGCGCTTTGTAGTGCCATCGGTGGCTTCGATGTTCGTGTTTTCCACGTATTCCATCGTAGATGGTATCTTTGTTGCGCACGGCGTGGGAGAGTTAGCCCTTGGAGCAGTGAACCTTTGTACGCCGTTCCTCAACGCGATGTTTGCTGTGGCGGTGTTGCTTTCGGTTGGAACATCTACCGTATGCGCCATCCACATTGGCCGGGGTGAGCCAGAGAAAGCGAATCGTATTTTTACGCAGAACGCATTTGTAGTGGGTGGTTGTGCGCTGCTTTTGACGCTGCTCGTGCACCTGTTCCCCAACGCGGTGGTAGAGCTTTTGGGTGCGACAGATGGTACGCGCGCCTACATGATCTCTTATTTGCAGATCGTGAGCTCATTTGCCATATTTTTCATGGTATCCTACTGCTTTGAAGTGCTGGTGAAAACGGGCGGGCACCCATCGGTATCGGTGCTTGGCGTTTCTACCTGCTGCATAACGAACATCGTGCTCGATTATGTGTTCGTTATCAAACTGCATATGGGCGTGGAGGGCGCTGCCCTTGCTACGGGGATCGCGCAGGCGATGAGCTTCATTATTTTCTTGACCCATTTCCTGCGGGGCCGCTCCTCGATTAAGTTCCGGCTTTCACGGCCATTCCTTGGCATATATCGGCGCATTTTGCCCCTGGGTCTTTCCGAGTTTTCCTCGGAATTTGCGCTTGGTTTTACAACGTTTCTGTTCAACCGGGTGATCCGCACCTATATTGGCGAAATGGGAATCGTAAGCTATTCATTGATCAGCTATGTTAACACGCTGGTGCTGATGCTTGTGGTCGGAACGACGCAGGGAATGCAGCCGCTTGTAAGCCTCAATTTGGGCCGTGGCGACCGCCTCGCATGCCGGGGCTATTTCCGCTATGCGCTTGTGGGCGGCGTTGCTGCTGCAACGGCATGCTTTGCGGTTTGCCAGGCCTTTCCCGAAGCGATCGTCTCCTTGCTGTTTGAGCGCAGCAGCGCGACCTTCCCGTACACGGTTGAGGCATTGCGCGCATTTTCGTATACATTCTTGATTCTGGGGTTCAATGTGCTCAGTGCAGGGTATTTTACAGCGATGGAAATTCCCTTCCCAGCCATGACGATCGCCCTTTCGCGTGGATTTGTAACGGTAACGATTGCGCTGATCGGCCTTTCCTCCCTGTTTGGCGGGGCCGGTGTATGGTATGCGCCCGTGGCAAGCGAAGGGCTCTGCCTATTCCTTACTGTTGCGTTTTTAGCGTTATATAGAAAGCGTGCAGCGTTGGTTGCTCAAAATTGAACGCTAATTTAAAGCGCATTTCACTTTAAACAGCAAGCTGGATCTATGCTTGACGGAGAAGATCAAATATGATAAACTTTTCAAAGTTAGATCAATATAACCATTGCCGCTCTGTGCGGCAAAAAAACAGCCTAAAAGTTAGGATTAACTAACTTAGGGAGAAATTATGCGAAAACAGGCAGAATGGACCTTGCTGGAACATGCAGCACCAACGCTTGCAGGAATCAAAACAGCAAGCATGTTCCGATTCAAGGAGGCTCAAGCAGAGCGGGAAACTGCGCTTTACCGCTGGCGAAAAGTGCTTTCTGCAAGAGGCGTTTCAATTGCGACTCTGCAAGAGGGAACAGAAAGCGCATTAATTTATGTTTACCGCGCAGCACATCTTAGACGGGATTGGGCACAGCCCGATACCGCAAAATTCCTTGCAGCGTATGATTATGATACGGCTGCGCCTTTGGAGGAGAACCTGGAGCGGTTGCGTGTACGGCTTGCTGCGGAAAGCTTCCCCCATGAGATTGGCCTTTTTCTGGGCTATCCGCTTGTAGACGTGCAGGGCTTTATCGCGCATTGCGGGCGGAATTATCGGCTTTGCGGTTGTTGGAAGGTCTATGGCGATCCCTATATTGCGCAGCAGTGTTTTGCGCAATACAAAAAGTGCAGAGCCGCTTACCTAAAATGCTATGCGCAGGGTTATTCTCTTTCACGGCTTACCTTAAGGTCGTGAGTTAAATATAATCAAAAAAGAAAGGAAACAGGAAAATACATGAGCAAATATGCGGTTGTTTATTGGAGTGGAACGGGCAACACTGAAAAAATGGCATTTGCCGTCGCCGAAGGGATCCGCGCTGCGGGTGCTGAGGTGGAGGTGGTTCCAGCTGCAGAGTTCACACCATCCCAGGCGGGGGAATATGCAGGCATTGCATTTGGTTGCCCTTCCATGGGTGCAGAAGAGCTGGAAGCAGATGTGTTTGAACCAGTATATCGTGCGGCAATGCTGCGGCTTTCGGGAAAACCAATAGCCCTGTTTGGATCTTATGGCTGGGGGGATGGCACATGGATGTGCAATTGGCAGGAAGAGGTGGAGCAGGGGAATTGCAACTTGGTTGCGGATGGGCTTATCGCCAACAATGCACCGGATGAGGATGCACTTGCAGCATGCGAGGCACTGGGCAAAAAACTTGCTGGCTGATCCAAAAGAGGCAATACGGCGTGAGCAGGAGGAATTTTCCAATCGTGGAACGCTTTCGATGCAGCGCATCAACTTAAGGAGCGGCTGAAAAAAACACCATTTTCCAATGCCATGTTTGGGTGACTGCATCTCCGCTAACAAGGAAACTACGCGATTATGCTTTCGTGCATCGGCCTTTTCGGAGCAGCAGAACCGGCTTACTGCATTTTTCGCGCAAGACAGCGGCCACTAAGGGCAGCCGATACAACGCTGGAGCAAATAAGACTTAAAGCCATTGCTTATTCCTGGGCGTATGAAAAACAAGGGCATGCGCTTTAAAAAATCGGCTATATGCCGCATAAAAATAAAAAACGCAGCATGGCATGCCATGCTGCGTTTATTCATATTTGGTTATTCAGCCTTGGGAGCGCCAACCGGGCAAGTGCCTTCGCATGCGCCGCACTCAATGCACTTTTCGGGATCGATGACGTAACGATCATCACCCTGGGAAATTGCGCCAACGGGGCACTCTGCTTCGCACGCGCCGCAGGAGATGCAAGCGTCGGTGATTACATATGCCATTTCTATTTACCTCCAGTATAGATTTCTCGTCTATTGTAACATAAACATAGAAAAAATCAAGAGGGCGCACGCCTGGTTATTCAAGAGAATTTTCGTTGCTGTTCGCCTGTGCAGGCTGCTTGTTGCCCTTGTTGCGTTTGCGTCCGCCGCGGCTTCCGCGCCTGCGTCCCGATGTGCGCGCTGTTTCAGCAGGAGAAGCTGTTTCTTCGGCCAAAGGCACACCGCTTTCCTTCGGCTGCTCGTTGCTGGGCGGACGGCGCTTTTGCTGTTTGCGTGGAGGCTTTTTTTGTTCTGAAAGAGCATTTTCTCCTTCTGGTATGCTGGAAGAAGCTCCATCTTCAAGCGAAAGCAAAGCGGGATCTTCCTCCTGCGTGAAACTATCATCCTCTTCTGAAATTTTCATACTAGGAGGACTGCTTTTTAGACGCAGCTCACGGAACGGATATTCCCGCACGTCGAAGGTGCCGTCATCTAGGACAACCTTTACGCGCGTGCGCTCCGTGATCACGTTGTTTTCCAGCACAGTTCCGCTTCCATCTGGCGTGTATACTTCCCGCCCAGGACGCGGCATTTGCTTGCGCATGCTTTCATATGCATCCTGCTCGTATTTTAAACAGCACATAAGCCTGCCGCAAATGCCAGAAATCTTTGTTGGGGAAAGGGAAAGGTTCTGTTCCTTTGCCATTTTGATGGACACGGGCGTAAAATCAGAAAGGAATGCCTTACAGCAGACGGGGCGCCCACATGAACCAAGGCCTCCGAGCATTTTTGCTTCGTCCCGCACTCCAATCTGCCTAAGTTCAATGCGCGTTTTGAATACGCTTGCAAGATCTTTTACAAGCTCGCGGAAATCCACGCGTCCATCCGCGGTGAAATAAAACACGATTTTGGAGCCGTTGAACGTATACTCAACGTCCACGAGCTTCATTTCAAGATTATGCGCCTGGATTTTTTCCATGCAAATGGCATATGCTTCACTTTCACGAGCGCGGTTTTTATCCCGCTGTTCGCGGTCCTGCTCTGTAGCCACACGCACGACGCTTTTAAGCGGGGCGACGATTCTGTCTTCTTCGATTTCCTGCGGCGGAGTTACTACATCTCCATATTCCGTGCCACGCGCCGTTTCAACGATAACGCCGTCGCCCTCCTTGATCTCAAATGCTCCGGGATCAAAATAATACATCTTCCCAGCATCTTTAAATTTTACACCAATTACGGTTTTCATTGGTTTGATATTGCCTCCGATAATTCTAAAAAGAGCTTATCCATAACCGCAAGATCCGTTAGGAGGCTTGCGCCTGGGGCGTAGAGCTCATTCATTGCTTTAGAAAGCATCTCTATCATACATGTTATGCGGCCGATTGTAAAGCGCGCAGCCAGCGCAGCAATTGCATCCCGTTGATCGGGATTTTCCAACGCAGCGCTATACCTTGCGCGCAACAGAAGCATATCCCGCAAAAAGGAGAGCATAAAGGAAAGCGCGTCTGCGGCATTGCGGTTGGCGCAGAGCTTTTTTGAAGCGCTCAACGGGAGCGCTCCGCGCAGCAGCGCCGTGAGCGCTGCAAAGGAGTCCAGGCGCAAAGCGCGGAACGCTTCATCCTCTTCCAAGCGGAACGAACGTGTTCGGCTGCCGCCACCTGCGGCGGCATAAAGCTTTGCTGCGCTGGGCGTAGCGCCGCGCGAGCGCAGCAGCGGCTCGATTTCCTGCGCAGAGGAAAAGCCGAGGCGCAGGATGGCGCAGCGGGAAGCGATCGTCGGTAAAACGCCTGCAATATTGCCAATCAACAAGAACACGGTGGAAGCAGGCGGTTCCTCCAACGTTTTAAGCAGTGCATTCTGCACATTGGCGCTCATGTGGTGCGCATCTGCAATTAGGATGCAGCGCAAACGCCCATCCAGCGGGCTTTGCGCGAGAGAAGCAATGAGCTCGCGCACATCGTCCATGCGCATTGCTGCACCTTCATAGGCACGGAAATTAGCGCTTTCAACAAGGCGTGCTGCGTCCATTTCGCCTACGCAAATCAGCGCGGCAATGCGTTCTGCCAGCTGCCGCGCTGGTTCTGGATCCAAACTTGCAAGAAAAAAGGCATGGGAAACACGCGCAGCGCCGATGGCGTGGAGCAGGCGTTCCTCAGCCTTTTGAAGGGTATCGCTCAAAACTTCTGGAAATCCTCCACATCAACGATGAACACGGTCGCTCCGCCAAGGGTAACCTGTACAGGCGTGGGCGAACTATCCGTGTAGCCTGGCAGCGCAGAAGGGATGACCATGAATTCCTTCCGCGTGCTAGATTTGGACTTGATGACATCAAGGGTTTCCTGCACCTTATCCTTTTCCACACCGATCATCAGCGTGGTATTGCCACCGTGCAGGAAACCACCTGTGGTTGAGATCCGCGTTACGCTGATGTTGTGCTGTACGAGCGCTTTTACAAGCCTTTTGGAATCGTCGTTTTGCACGATTGCAAAAATCAGTTTCATATGATGCACTCCTTTCGGATGTTTATTGTTCGCATGGGAGGGATCAGCCGCCCAAAAGCAGGGTAGAAAGGGACGCAACGCTTGCTACAGTATACGTAGGTGCGCAGCCCATGATCTCTTCTTTGCTACCATAGCCATACAGCACGCCAATAGAGGGGATGCCGACCACATGGGCAGCGGCAAGGTCGTAGTGCCGATCTCCAACCATAACCAGGTGCTCTTTTTCCGTTGCAAGCGCATCAACAGCCGTTTGAAGAAGGAATGTTTTTTCTGCGCTGCCGCCGGGAATCCCACCCCAAAGATGGTCGATGAAAGGCGCAAGGCCATAGCGCACAAGATGGGCCTGCGCTGTAGGCGTTACTTTGGAAGTAACGACACAGACGCACGCGCCCGCGTCTTTCAAGCGCTTGAGAAGATCAAGAATGCCGGGGTAGGGGTGAATCGCGTCAAGCCCAACGGTTTTTGCAAGCCGGTGATAGCGCGCAACCGCCTCTGGAACGCGTTCTGCCGGTACGCCAATCACATCGCTGAAACATACTGCGAGCGGGGGGCCAACCATTGGCCGGAGCTGTTCATCTGTCATGGGTGGGAGGCCCATTTCCTGCATTACAGCGCGAGCGCAGGCGAAGATGCCGGGAGCGGATTCGATAAGTGTGCCGTCGAGGTCGAACAAAACCGTTTGATATAAAAGCAATACAAACTCCTTTGCGGGATGTATGTTAGGCGGGTTTTTACAATTATACTGCTTTTTCCGTTTTGATGCAAGCGGTTTGGCCCTCTGTTATGCCAAAGAGTGAAAGACCTGCGTCACGGAATGCGCACATGCGCTGGACGTCCGCTTGCTCAATGCGCTCGCCGGGGAATAATGTCGCAACGCCAGGCGGGTATGCGCCAGCTGCCTGCGCGCAAATATGCCCGGCGCATGCTTCCAGTGGGATATATTCAGTAGCCGCAAGCACTGCGTCCCTTACGCTGACAACCGGCTCTTTCTGCGCAGCAACAGGGGGGAGGTAGGAGAAAACGCCATCTCCATAGGGGAGGGCTTCCAATGCAGTAAGGAGTCTAACATACCATGCATCCAGATCTGCAGGAGAGGTGATGCACACAACGGAAGCAAGATCTGCCATTTCCGGCATAATGCCGCGCGCAATAAGCGCATCCTGCGCGATCTGGCCGCTGATGCCGCGCCCGTTTACGCAAAACACGAGCCGCGTGAAATCGAGCATAGGGCCGTTCAACAGGGATATGCCCGCCGGCGGGTGCACCTCAAACCGTTCACGCAGGGCATGTATGCGCTGCGCATGGCGCTCCCATTCCCCAGATTGGGCTTGATTGAGCGCCCAATCAAGTGAAAGCATCAAAGGATAGGAAGGGCTGCTCGTTTCAATAAGCGAAAGCGTTTTGCGGATATGTGCATCCGGGATGGGGCAAGAAAGCGATGCATGCAATACGGCAGACTGCGTCATGGCGGACAGTGTCTTATGTGCGCTGACACACCAGAGATCGGCCGCAGAAGCAACCTGCCGGGAAAGTTCACGCACAAACGGGAAATGCGCACCGTGTGCCTGGTCGCACAGCAAAAGCGCACCATGTTTGTGGCAGACGGCTGCGATGGATGCAACGTCCGCACATGCACCATAATAATTTGGGCTTGTAAGGAATACGGCATCCGCATGGCGGCGGGAAAGCGCGGCCGCAACCGCTTCCGGCGTAACAACACCGCAAAAGGGTGCCCCCTCTGAGAATTCCGGGTAAATAAAATCACATGTGTGCCCAGCGAGCGCAATGCCGGCTATGGCGGATTTATGGCAATCCCGCGCAAGGAGCACACGCTTGTTTTTGCCAAGGGAAAGCAGCATTGCGAGAATCCCTGCCGTAGATCCCCCCACGAGCAGAAAACTGTGCCGTGCGCCATAAGCTTGCGCATAAGCCCGCTCGGTTGTTAGGATTACGCCATCGGGCGCATGCAGGTTGTCCATGCCGGCAATTTCCGTGATATCCCATGGCGCAAGCGCAGCACCTAAGGGCCCCATGAGGCTGCGGCCCTTGTGGCCGGGCATGTGGAAGCGCGCGATTGTAGAAGAAGCATAATCGCCAACGGCTTCCGGCAAAGTGCAGGGCTGGTGGTCACGCATGGGCTTGCCCCGCATCTTCACCAGCTTGCGCTTCACCCTTTGCGCGCAACAGCGCTTCGATATGCCCGCTGAGCGTATCATCGGGGTGGAAGTAAATGTAGCCCGTTTTCCCATTCCTCGCAAATACGAGCATGCTTGCTGTCTTGCGGGAAAAGCGCGTTAAGCGGGCAGTATTTAGGAAATTTGGCTTTTGCATCACACCTTCCGGCGCAATTATCCCAATTGCATTTGCCTCCGGCTTTACCAATGCAATCAACTC
>JABLTO010043613.1_pt1 | contig 55237 bp, 56 predicted proteins | sample 7160091 | NCBI WGS metagenome assembly JABLTO01 (sample SAMN14651225, study PRJNA627086) | human gut metagenome | isolation source: feces | host: Homo sapiens
GTGACCAGCAACGATTACAGCCCATTTAAAGTGCCTCTACGAGGCAGGGGCTGTAATCACTTTATGATCAGCACTATGGCGCATAGCTTGACAGCGCAGTGTCAAGCTTGCGTCTGAACAGTAAGCAAACTCCTGGCTTGACACCATGCTGTGTCGATTAATCTTGTATTTTGAATGCTTTTATAATATAATCGTAAATGTTCAGTACATCATGATACAAGTTTTCTTACGAATATTATGGTTTATTAAAAAAGGGAGGAAATCAGTTATGTTTTGTAAAAATTGTGGAAGCCTTATAGGCGAAAACAATGTATTTTGTACAGTGTGCGGTACAAGAGTTGATGCAGAAACACAGAATGAAAGAGCAAACCAGCCGAATGCAGGAGCAGGTCAGCAGTATGCAGCAGGCCAGCCAGATATGGGAGCAGGCCAGCAGTATGCAGCAAACAAGCCGAATACAGGAGCAGGCCAGCAGTTTACAAATTATCAGCAGAATTTTGAAAATCAGCCGTTTGAACCTGCAAATTTCACACAGGGACAGATTCCGCCGCAGGCTCCGAAGAAAAAAAGAAAAAAAGGCGGATTTATTATCGCTGGTGTCGTTGCAGTAGCAGCAGTATCATCAGTTGGTGTTCTGGCTGCATCGGGAAGACTTGGAAATTTCGTTCACAAGAATTTTACAAGTCCGGAATCTTATTTTAAATATGTTGCAGAGAATAACACAAAGGATGCAATAAAATCATTCAATACAGGTTATTCAAAGGCGGTAGACAGCTTTGACCAGGTGACATCTGTAAACGGAAGCTATACAGTAAGACTTGATGCAGGAAACGAATTAAAGCCTCTGATAGGAATGATCGATCCATCGCTTAAGGATATAGATAATGCCTCGATTTCTGTAAATACATCGTTTGATGATTCTGTACAGAATGTACAGCTTAAAGCAAATATCAATGATGCTGACATAGCAACAGTAAATGCATCAATTGATATGGAAAATGAAGAGGGATATCTTCAGATACCGGAGCTGTCTGATTCATATATTGATATATCAGATGGAATTGAGGAAATAAATGATGAACTGAAATCATCAGGAGTAGAGTATCAGGAGATGCTTGATGAAGTTAAAAATACACTGCCGGATGCAAAGACAGTAGATAAAGTTTTAAATACATACGTGGATGTCGCATTTGACAATATTTCAGATGTAAGTAAATCATCAGATAAAATAGAGACTGAGGATGTAAGCCAGAGTGTGACAGCACTTACAACGACACTTGACGGACAATATGCGTATGATACAGCATATGAGATGCTTGAAACTTTAAAGGATGATGAAAATATAAAAGAAATTATCGAGAATATCGATGAAGCTTCATATGATGAGTTCCGCGACAGCATAAGTGATACCTTAGATTCCTTAAAGGACGAAAAGGATTCAATTGATGATGTGGAAGGAAGCGCTGATCTTACATTATATGTAAATGGAAAAGGTGAGATCGCCGGAACAGAAGTTTTGGTGGATGTGGATGGACAGGAAGTTGTCGTAAGTTCTGTAATGCCGAGAAGCGGTTCAAGATTCGGTTATGAGATGAAGGCAGAATACGAAGGAATGGAGCTGTTTTCACTTACAGGAAGCGGTACATTAAAGAGCGATGTCATGAACGGAACATTTAATGTGAGCGTAGATGATGAATTATTAGGTGATCTTGATGAATATGTATCAGGCGGAGATAATATCCTTACGATAGATGTAAAAGACTTTGATATATCAGACAGCAAAGACGGCATGCTTAATGGTTCATTTACATTTTCAACAGATGCAGTACGTCAGGTTAAGGGATATAAGTTAAATGTTGAATTTGCAACAACGAAAAAAGAAACATCGGTTGCGGTTGCATTACTTTATGAGGACGATAACTATGCAAAAGTAACTCTGACCTCTGGTGAAGGAGAAAATCTAAAAACATTACAGCCATCAGGAAGTGATACAGTTTATTCAATAACAGATGATTCGGATATGCAGGATTATCTGAGTGAGATAGACATAGACGCATTTATAGATGATATAAATGATAAGTGTGGTCTGGACATAGATCTTGATGATCTTGAAGATATGGGAGAAAATCTTGATGATATGATGTAGTAAAAAATATATACAAAAAGAGATGCCGGTTGTCAGGCATCTCTTTTTTTACGCAGGAAACGATCTTAAAAGCTTCCTGCAAGGTAGAAATTAAAGTGAATTAGAAATCTGTAAGGTTTGCAGCTCTCTTCTCAAGGAATGCTCCCATTCCTTCTTTTTTGTCGTTTGTGTCGTTAACAACACCAAAGAGGTTTGCTTCCATCTCAACAGCATTTTTGATATCCATGTCGTATCCGTTGTTGATCGCAGCTTTAGCAACTGAGATTGCGTAGCTTCCCTTAGAGATGATCTTTGCAGCCATAGCTTTTGCTGTTGGCATTAATTCTTCTTTAGCTACTACTTTATTAACGAGACCGATGCGGTATGCTTCAGCAGCGTCTACATTGTCGCATGTGAAGATCATTTCTTTTGCGCGTCCCATTCCAACTAAACGAGCAAGTCTCTGTGTACCACCGAATCCAGGAATGATTCCAAGTCCTGTCTCAGGCTGTCCGAAGATTGCGTTTTCAGAAGCGATTCTGATATCACAAGCCATAGAAATCTCACATCCTCCACCGAGTGCGAAACCATTAACAGCTGCGATAGTAACCTGACGCATATTCATAAGTCTGAAGAATGGCTCAGAAGCCTTGATTCCGAATGCTCTTGCCTGTGGTGCTGTAAAGCCTGCCATCTCAGCGATGTCGGCACCGGCTACGAATGATTTGAATTCGTTGCCTTTCTTGTCAGGACCACCTGTTAAGATAACAACCTTAACATCATCTCTTGCCTCGATCTCTGTTAATGCTGTGTTTAACTCATCAAGAGTCTCACTGTTTAATGCATTAAGGGCAGCTGGTCTTGAAATTGCAAGTACAGCAATCTGATCTGCTACGTCAAGTTTTAAATTTTTGAACTCGCTCATTGTATAAATCCTCCTTAAAATCATATGTATAACACATTATGTTGATAAAAAAATAGTAACACTTTGATAAATTTTTGTCAATGTTTTAGGCGAAAATACATATTGAAAAAGCCCCAAAATGTAGTTATAATATCAAGCTGTACAATTTCAGATTGTAAGGGGATTATAATAATGGAAAAAAATGAAATAGATATGATAAATGGGCCGCTTGCCAGAAAGATTCTGGTCTATTCTGTGCCGCTTATGTTTTCTAATCTGTTACAGGTATTTTTTAACCTTACGGATGTGGCGGTGGTCGGAAAATTTGCGGGATCGCGTGCTCTTGGTTCAGTCGGTTCGACAACGATCATAATTACGCTTACTATGGGAATACTTCTTGGAATGGGAGGCGGTGTAAATGCAACAACTGCGCTATATATAGGGGCCGATGATAATGAGCGTGTCCACAGAACGGTAAATACATCTGTACTTTTGTGCTTTGCAGCAGGGATCTTACTATTGTTGTCTGGGCTTATATTTACAAGGCCGCTCCTTGGGGCGATGAATACAAAACCTGAACTGATAGATGGCGCAGCAACTTATCTTATGATATATCTGTGTGGTTCGCCTGCACTTGCCATATTTAATTTTGGAAACGGAGTGCTTAATGCGGTTGGAGATACAAAAAGACCGCTTATGTATCTTATGACTGCAGGAATTGTGAATATAATATTGAATCTGTTTTTTGTTATAGTATGCAAAATGGGTGTGTCAGGTGTTGCACTGGCGAGTATAATCGCACAGTACCTTTCAGCCTTTCTTATAATAAGATGTCTTATCGTGACAAAACAAAGCTACAGATTATCTTTTTCATCGGTCGGCTTTGATAAGGAGGCTGCCCTTGGGGTTTTGCGCATCGGAGTACCGGCAGCAGTGCAGTACTCACTTTTTGCGGTTGCCAATATATGTATACAGACTTCGATAAACCAGTTCAGCCATGTTGTAGTCGAGGGAAATTCGGCAGCAACGAATGCGGATAGCTTTATTTATGATATGATGGCGGCGTTTTATACAGCTTGTACAAGCTTTATTGCGCAAAATCTTGGAGCACATAAAAAGGCACGTATAATGAAGATATATGGTATCACATTGCTGTATTCATTTTTGCTGGGGCTTATATCCGGATTATTTTTATATTTATTCCAGAATGGATTTTTATCATTGTTTACAAATGATGCGGATGTTATCGCATACGGAAAAGTCAGAATAGGTGTTATGGCATTTTGTTATTGTGTATCTGCATTTATGGATAATGCAGCAGCGGCGGCAAGAGGTCTTGGAAAAAGTATAATACCTACCATCATAGTCATAGTTGGATCTGTGGTATTCAGGATAGTATGGCTGCTCACGATATTTGCATATTTTAAGTCGCTGGAATCACTGTATCTGGTGTATGTATGTTCATGGATCGTAACTGCCATAGCTGGAAATATTTATTATCTGTATCATTACAGGAAAATTCCGGGATAAGAATGTCTATAAAAAGAGGAGGCCGACGCTTGTGGCTTGCGTCGGCTATATGAAAAAGATTAGTATGAGTATTTCGTTGTTTGTTGTTTATGATGTTAGTATACGAATCAATTGTGAAAAGGGTGTGTTTTGAATTTCACAATTCTGTAAACAAAATATGAACAAATTATGCAGGACGAAAGTACCACATATGTGTTACATAAATCCTACAATTTTTTTACATAAAATAGTTCAATATTGTGCAGATTTAGTGTATAATCAAACATATGTGTATACGATCAATAAACAAAAATAAACAGGATAAAGAGGAGAATAATGAAATTATTAAGTTTTGCAATTCCATGTTATAACTCAGAAAGTTATATGAAACATTGTATAGAGTCAATCCTTCCGGGAGGAGAGGATGTAGAAATAATAATAGTGGACGATGGATCTACAAAAGACCGCACAGCGGAAATCGCAGATGAATATGCCAAAAAATACCCTTCCATAGTAAAAGCAGTCCATCAGGAAAATGGAGGACATGGTGAAGCTGTAAATACAGGTCTTAAAAATGCTACAGGACTTTATTTTAAAGTAGTAGACAGTGATGACTGGGTAGATATCGATGCATACATGAAAATACTCGAAAAGCTCAGACAGTTTAAGGATGAAGGAAGCCAGATAGATATGGTGCTGGCGAACTATGTATATGAAAAGGAAGGTGCAAAGCACAAAAAGGTAATGCGCCAGACCGGATTTCCCAAGGACAGGATATTTACATGGAGTGACATAAAGCATTTCTATAAAGGACACTATATACTTATGCACTCTGTCATATATCGGACAGAGATGCTTAAAAAATGCAGGCTGCAGCTTCCAAAACACACATTTTATGTAGATAATATATACGTTTATAAACCATTGCCATATGTAAGGACTATATATTACATGGATGTCGATTTCTACAGATATTTTATCGGAAGGGATGATCAGTCTGTAAATGAAAAAGTGATGATCGGGCGTATAGACCAGCAGATCCGTGTAAATAAAATCATGATTGATGATGTAGATCTAAAAAAGGTAAAAAACAGGATGTGCCGCAGATATATGTATAATTATCTGGAGATAATAACGACAGTTACGACAATACTGTGCATAATATCAAACACACAGGAAAACCTTGAAAAAAAGAAAGAACTCTGGGAATATATCAGAGCATATGATGAGGAATTATATAAGAAACTTAGAACAGGAGTTATGGGAATTGTAATGAACCTTCCGGGAAGAAGCGGAAGAAAGATTGCAGTAGGAGCATATAAAATATCACAGAAGGTAGTTGGATTTAACTAACCGGTATGTTGCCACAATATAATGTGGGAAGTTTAAGTAAATTATAACCAAAAATAACAGGAGCCCGCGGAATTGCCGATGGGCTCCTGTTATTTATAAGTAAAGTACGTGCGTTTTTATTTTATTCACCAAGGGTAAGCATTGTATCAATGCATGCTTTGGCTTTAAGACGTGTATCTTCATCGAGAGTGATCTCCTCACCGCCGGCTCCGCGCACACAATTGTATACATCTATAAGTGTTGTAAGCTTCATGTTATGACATACGCAATCCTTTGAAAGTGGGTAAAACTTTTTATCAGGGCATTCATACTGCAGGTGCTGCAAAATGCTGTTTTCAGTTCCGATGATAAATTCTTTGTCACTGCTTTCTTTGGCATAAGCCATGATACCTGTAGTACTTCCGATATAATCAGCTTCTTTTGAAACTTCCGGAAGACATTCCGGGTGTACAAGAAGTTTTGCATCCGGATGAGCCATCTTTGCCTGCATGACATTCATTGTTGACATTCTAAGGTGGGTAGGGCAGCCACCATGCACGAATTTAAAAGTTTTCTCAGGCACCTGGTCCTTTACCCATGCACCTAGGTTACAATCCGGTATAAAAAGGATTTTATCGTTGTCTATATTTTTAACTATTTTTACAGCAGATGATGATGTGACGCAGACATCACATATTGTTTTAAGCTTTGAAGTTGTGTTTATGTAGGCAACAACCGTGTAATCCGGGTTATTTTCTTTAAGAGAAGAAAGAAGTTCTACATCGAGCTGCTCAGCCATAGGACATCCGGCACCGCTGTTTGAAAGATATACTGTCTTTTCAGGGGCAAGGATCTTTACGGTTTCTGCCATGAAACGTACACCGCACATCAGTACATTTTTCTGAGGGGCTTTTGCTGCCTGCTTGCTAAGACCATACGAATCTCCGGTATAATCGGCAACTTCCAAAATATCATGACTCTGATATGCGTGTGCCAGAATACAGATATCATTTTCCTTCTTTAGACGGATGATCTCATCCTGTAATTGTCTTGTTGTGATCATAAAATATTTTACCTCATTTATTTTATTTCCTGATTTACAAATTCCTAGTACAACCAGTACAGTTATTGGCAGAACATGATACTAGCTGTACTAGAATTATAATTGGGTGTAAAACAGTTGTCAACACAAAAGTTTTACAAGTGTCTTGTCAGTTGTAAAGTTTGGTGTTATAATACGCCCAATACTTGTTTTACATCGGAGGTATGACTATGAAAACAGATGTACTTATTGTTGGAAGTGGATGCTCAGGTCTGTATTGTGCACTCAATCTTCCAAGGGATATAGAAATTACGATCATCACGAAATCTGATCTTGAGAGCAATGATTCATATCTTGCCCAGGGTGGAATGTGCATGCTTAAGGAAGCTGCTGATTATGAAAGCTTTTTTGAGGACACGTTAAAAGCCGGACATTATGAAAATGATAGAAAATCTGTTGAAATAATGATAAAATCATCACCGGAGGTTGTTAAAGATCTGGTATCATTTGGTGCAGATTTTGAAAGGGAAGATGATGGAAGCCTTGCATATACAAGGGAGGGCGCCCATTCGAATAACCGCATAATTTTTCATGAGGATGTCACGGGAAAAGAAATCACAAGTACACTTTTACGGCAGGTAAAGAGGTTACCGAATGTGACACTTCTTGAATATACGACAATGGTTGATATAATTGAGGAGGATAATGTATGCTATGGGGCAGTTATAAGGACTGCTGATGGCAATATTGATATGATAACAGCGGCATATACTGTTATGGCATCTGGCGGAGTAGGAGGACTGTACAAGCATTCGACAAACTTCAGGCATCTTACAGGTGATGCTCTTGCTATTGCAGCAAAACATAATCTGGCTCTTAAAAATCCGGATTATGTACAGATACATCCGACCACATTTTATTCAGAAAAACCAGAGGATCGCAGCTTTCTCATATCTGAGTCAGTAAGAGGTGAGGGAGCAAAGCTTTATGACAAAAATATGAACCGTTTCGTTGATGAGCTTCTGCCAAGAGATGTTCTTACAGGAAAAATAAGACAGCAGATGGAAAAAGATAATACGGAATTTGTTTGGGAAGATCTGCGCACAATACCAAAAGAGGAACTTATACATCATTTTCCAAACATAATAGAACATTGCAGAGAAATGGGGTATGATGTATTTAAGGAATGTATTCCGGTTGTTCCGGCACAGCATTATTTTATGGGCGGAATAAAAGTAAACCATCACAGCCGTACATCGATGGACAATCTTTATGCAGTCGGGGAGGCTGCCTGCAACGGAGTACACGGCAAAAACCGTCTGGCAAGCAATTCATTGCTTGAAAGCCTTGTATTTGCAAGAAGAGCAGCAGGCCAGATGAAAGAAAATGGATTTTCGTATGATGAAAATAAAGCGGAAAAGCTTGCAGAAACTGTTGATATAAATAGATATCTGGATGCAGATAAGCTTGATGAAGAATATAGGAAAATTGCCATAGCGGCGATCAATAAAGGAAAAAACGAACAAAGAAAGGAATTTTTATATGTACGACCAGGTAACGTTGGGATTAAATGTTGATCCATTTATTTTAAGCGCATTAAAAGAAGATATTACAAGTGAGGATGTTTCTACAAACAGTGTTATGCCTCATCCACAGGCAGGAGAGGTAGACTTAATATGTAAAGAAGATGGAATAATCTGCGGTCTTCAGGTTTTTGAGAGAGTATTTACTTTGCTTGATGCAGATACTAAGGTAGAATTCTATGTAAAAGATGGAGACAGGGTTTCTGATAAGCAGCTCATTGGAAAGGTTTATGGAGATGTAAGAGTACTTCTCTGCGGAGAGCGTACAGCACTTAATTACCTTCAGAGGATGAGCGGAATTGCTACATATACCAGTCAGGTTGCAGAGCTTCTTGACGGAACGGGAATAAAGCTTCTCGATACGAGAAAAACGACACCGAACAACAGAATATTTGAAAAATATGCCGTAAGGGTCGGAGGTGGAAATAACCACAGGTACAATCTTTCAGATGGTGTTCTTTTAAAGGATAATCATATAGGTGCAGCAGGCGGAGTTAAAGAAGCGATAAAGATGGCAAAAGAATATGCTCCGTTTGTCAGAAAGATTGAGGTTGAGGTAGAGAACTTTGATATGGTAAAAGATGCGGTTGAGGCAGGAGCAGACATAATCATGCTTGACAATATGCCGACAGAGCTTTTAAAGCAGTGTATAGATTACATAGATGGCAGAGCAGAGATTGAAGTATCAGGAAATGTCACAAAAGAAAATATTGAAAGGATAAACGGGCTGGGTGTAGACTATGTATCAAGTGGTGCACTGACTCATTCGGCTCCGATACTTGATCTATCACTCAAAAACTTACACACAGTATAGGAAGGTATGGAAAATGAACGGTGAAGAGAGAAGAAAAAAAATATTAAATATTCTGTCTTCGGCAAAATCACCTGTGGCAGGTGTGAAACTGGCGAAAGACTTAGACGTAAGCCGTCAGGTCATAGTTCAGGATATAGCATTGCTCAGAGCGAATGGAACCGCGATTTTTTCTACAAATAGAGGATATCTGATACAGGAAAGTAAAGAATTTTCGAGAGTTTTGAAAGTGGTTCATTCAGATGATGAAGTGGAAGAAGAATTATCTACGATAGTAGACGCCGGAGGACACGTCAGAGATGTGTTTGTTTATCATAAGGTTTATGGAGTACTCCGGGCAGACATGAATATAAAATCAAGGCGTGACATTAAAAATTATCTTGAGGAGATCAGCTCAGGAAAATCGAGTCTTCTCAAAAATGTAACATCGGGGTATCATTATCACACGATACTTGCTGACAGTGAGGAAATACTTGATGCTATACAGGAAGAATTGCAGCAGAAAGGATTTCTTGCCAAATTACAGGACTATGAGCCGGTTGATTTCTGGGGTGAAGAAGAAAAAAGTTAGATAGATTACAAATCAGGCAGGATGGAAAATTAATTATTTTCTATCCTGCCTGATTTATTAGTTACAATATTATGATGGTGATTCTTAATATTATGACTTTAAATTTTAAGGTCTTTTATCTCTTCGACAGAAAGACCGCTATAAAGAGAAATCTCTTCTATAGATAACTTACCATCAGAAAGCATGCGTCTGGCGGTTTCTTTTTTTTCAGCAAGTTCACCAAGTTTTAGACCACGCTCTTCACCACGTTTTTCGCCAACTTTCAATCCCTCACGATATTTTTCCTGATAAGCTAATTGCAAGTTCATATATTCCACTCTCCATTTCGTATTGAGTCTGGCATTCTTTACAGCGATGTCGAGATCTCTTGTGAAATCATCACCGGGTTTTTCACCATCAATGAAATCAAGAAGCCTTTTAAGCTCAGGACTGATATCATCAAGAATGCCTTTTGTGTTTAACATGATCTTTTTCGTCCCATCATTCAGACTTAAATCGTGATCCTCAATGCAGATGTTTTCGAAAGAGTAGAAGTGTCTTCCGAGGCCGAAAGGGTCAAACGTGCATACAAAAATGACCAGATTTGTTTTGAGTTCATCATAATTTTGCCCCTTGTCGAGCAGGTTCAGATCGATAACATCCTGATAATAACGCATCCGCATGGGGAGATTTCTGTTATTACTGTTTTGCATTTCGATGTTATAGACAGTGTTGTTTCCATCATCTACGTAAACATCGAGACGGATGCTTTTTGCCTCGACATCTATATCAATAGTTTCCTGAATCTTAGGATACTCGATATGGTCGATACTGATACTTAAGACCCTCTCAAGGAAAGGTTTACAGTACCTCGGATTGCGCATGATGATGCCAAACATAAAGTCGTCACTGATGGTAAGTTCCTCAAATTTTTTTGCCATAGATTCTTCTCCTTTGAATAAGTGGAGAAGATTTTCATACTTATTTTAACACGTAAAACCCCATTAATACAATACAAAGCGTTAAAAGAGTAGGACAAAATCTTCTCCGGGTTGATAAGTTTGAATTATTTAGTTACTACACATGGAAAAATGGATGAATCATCCTGTGATGTGTAAAGAGCATTGAGTATAAATATTTGCGTGCATTTATTCTAACATAAAACAACTATTTGATACAACACAAAATTGAAAAAACAGTACGATACAATTGAAATATCAGATTATGTGTGTTTGTATTGTCATAGATCAGATGCTTTATATATTTTTTCAGTTCCATATATAGATGTTACTGTGTAAATATTTATTTGTAGTCATGCCAGTCCGGTTTTGGCTGATCATTGTCAATTGCTTTTTTGACATCTGTGTAAAAGCGTATTTTTTTACGGACGTGTTCATAGTCTGCATTGAGCTCTTTTAATTTATCCTCGACAGACTTTTTCTGACACTCTAACAGGGCAATCATGTCATCAATAGAATTATCTTCATCCATCTCAAAATTAAAGAAATCCTTAAGCTGTGATATAGACATGCCTGTTCGTTTGAAGCAGCATACGGATCTGAGCCTGTTTATATGCATTTCATGGTATATACGCTGGTTGGCTGATGACCTGCCGACATTTGTAAGTATTCCTTCATCCTCGTAATAACGGAGTGTGGATATGGGGAGATTGAACATTTTAGATATTTCACTTATTGTGTATACTTTATCTTTTTCCATAGATATTTCCTTGATCATGTATATTCATAATTTTAGCACATAATATTTTTTCAAAATCTATTGCATTCAAGTATACTTTAGGTGTTACAATGACATTAACATAAATCATTTGGTATAAATGGGAGGTAAATATGTATACAGCAAATGAAAAAAGATATGACACAATGAAGTACAACAGATGCGGAAATAGTGGCCTTAAGCTTCCGGTAGTATCGCTTGGATTCTGGCACAATTTCGGAGATTTTTCATCATATGACAATATGAAGCAGATGTGTTTTACTGCATTTGACAATGGTATAACACATTTTGATCTGGCAAACAATTACGGACCTGAGTATGGCAGCGCAGAAAAGCATCTTGGAATGATACTAAAAGAGAATTTTGGCGGATACAGAGATGAACTGCTTATAAGCACAAAGGCAGGATTTGATATGTGGAAAGGTCCATATGGTAATTGGGGAAGCCGCAAATATCTGATAGCAAGCCTTGACCAGAGTCTAAAACGTCTGGGACTTGACTATGTTGATATATTTTATCATCACAGGATGGATCCAGAGACTCCGCTTGAGGAAACTATGGGGGCACTTGATCAGATAGTAAGAAGTGGTAAGGCATTGTATGTGGGACTTTCAAATTATGACGGAGAGAATATGAAAAAAGCCTGCAGTATACTTGATGAGCTGAAGTGTCCATACATCATTAACCAGAATTCTTACAATATATTTAACCGTACTATAGAGAATAATGGTTTGAAACAGGCTGCAAGAGAGTGCAAAAAGGGTATTATATCTTTCAGTCCTTTGGAACAGGGAATGCTTACAGACCGCTACCTTAATGGAATTCCTGATGACAGCAGGATCATGACTGATGGAAGGTTTTTACATAAGGATCAGCTTGAAGCCCGTCTGGATCAGATCAGACGTTTGAATGAGCTTGCGGCTCAAAGAGGGGAGACTCTTGCGCAGATGGCACTCAAATGGGTGGTAAAGGATGATGACGTGACAAGTGTGCTTATCGGTGCATCAAAACCACAGCAGATACTCGAAAATCTTAAAGTCATGCAGGCTGCGGATTTTACGGAAGAAGAGCTTAAGCTTATTGATGAAATTTCACTTTAAAAAAATATAAAACATTAAAAAAGTATAAAGTTGTTGAATTACCATAGGTTTTGCAGTATATTACTCTTCGCTTTATTTAAGATGTACTCTCGGAATCTTCTTTAAACGAATAATTCTGGCTATATTTTCGATATACTGCTTCCATTTTCTCGTCGTACACACCGTGTACGCACTGCGAAAATGTCATTGTATATCAAAAATCTATCTCAGAATTCTTCATTTAGAAGATGCCGAGAGTACATTAATATGACTTGGAGGGAAACATGAAATCAACGAAAGACTCTTTACTAGAGGATATCAAGGCAGAGTTTGCCGAAGTCAATAAGATGATGGAGGCACTCGAGGCAAGGGAGCCAGAGGATGAAGCTAGCGAGGCATATGAAAAGTGGATCGAGGAATGTGAGCAGCTTGCACTCGATTCGGAATCACTTATGTCTTTAATTGATTATAAAATGACACAGGGATTATAAAATCAATTTTCATAAATGTGTTTTATAACGGAAAAGGAATAAGGGGAATATCAATCTGATATGCCCCTTATTTTTAATCTTAAAGCAAATTAATCTACTTTAAGAAAGAGATGCATTGATAAGTTTTTGATCTATGCGACTGGTTACTTCTAAAAAATATGCGGCATCGGCTGCTGACATTTCGTCAGTATTATAAGAATCAATTTTTTGTGAAAAATCTGCATATCTGGATAGCATGTTATTGTAATCAGACAGCATGCTTAAAGTATCATCGGATTCATTATATTTTTGCATGAATGCAATATATTCATCTGCGAAAGCTTCGTAACTGTCTAAGAAATCCTTAAGTTCCGAAGTTACAGAACTTGAATCAATATCAGAAGAACTTTCGATATCAGATATGTTACTGTCAGTAGTTTCTGAGGAATCCAAAGTATTTGTATTGTCTGAATCAGTGGCTGCTTCAGAATTTGCAACTTGTAAATTAATATTCATGATCTGATTTCCTTTGTAGGACAGGCTTAAATGATTGCCGTAGGAATCATCTGCATTATAAAACTTATCAGATTTTTTGTAATCAACATTAAAACCAGAATCAATACACGTCTGAACGTATTCGGCATAATCTGATTCACTGGTCTTTCCAATATCAATAGAAATTGAATCATCGTGCTCAAAATTGATATTGCCAAAGTTGGATTTTGGTTGAGGAATCAGCTTGGATAAATCAGTTTCAGGCCATGTAAATTCTGTCATTTCTTCCGGAGCATCCAGAGAGACTGCCATTTCATTGTTGTAATCAGAATAATCAATAACCAGTTTAAAACCATCATCATTATAAGCAGAATAAGAACTGCCGGATTCGTCTGGATCAATGGTAAATCCTTTATCTTTACAGTCGTTTATGTAATTTCTATAATCATCTGCAGTCATCTTTTCAAAGTCAACATCAAAAAGATCATTATTATCTGCTGTTATTGTTCCGTATTTTGCTGGAGGGTCAGGCAAATTCTTCGCTAATCCGCTGCTTGGCCAATTTAATTTTTCAGGAAGTTTGATTTGTGTACTGGCAAAAAATGGGATAATAAGAATGAGTCCCAAAACAGCTAAAGCCCTGTACAATGATTTTTTATTATGCTTTAGAAGCTGCATGCCTATAAGCCATGATACAGCAAAAAGCACAGTCTGAGTAATTGCAATGATTCCAGACAAAATGTATTTATCGGAAAATGAAACAAAAACGGCTATAAGGCAGGCAAATATAAATGCAATAGTAAATTTGCTAAAAGCCCCATTAATATAAGCCTTTCTTTCTTTCTCTTTTTCAATATGATCCTGTTGCCGGCGCTGGTTTTCCATATGCGCATATTCCATTTCCTTGAAAGTACTGCTCTTGATTTTTTCTACGGCGACAGCATCGCTGTCGCAAATCAACTCTTTAGCTCCACAATATGGGCAGATCGCTTCCTGTTTTGAAGGATCAATTTCCATTGTAGCATTACAGTTTTTACATTTCATATTCATTACCCCTCTCGTGTATTTTATTTGATTTGTGTTTACGTTTATTTCAGCTTAAAACTGCACTTTGCGTGCAGTCAAAGACTTTTTGAAGCAGGAAATTTTAACAAAAATTATGTTGTAGAATATAGAATGAAGTGATACCATATATCTGAAAATAAGAAAGTAAATAACCGGATTGAAATTATAAACAGAGGATAATCTACATATGACAAAAGAGAAAAAAAAGAAATTTAAAATCAGATATATAGTAATAATAATGGTAATTATTGCTATAGCTGGCGGTACTTTTGTGGCAAAGCAGTATTTTTCCACAGAAAGCAAGACGACAAAACTTACATTTGAAAATATAGGAAAGCTGTCAACGCAGGAGGTAAGATGTACTACTGTAAAGTCAGAGAGCAAAGATCGAAAGTTATTCGGTCAATCAATACCTTTTACGAAGTCAGAAATAATATATTCATATGATACGGATATTCAGGCGGGATACGATTTTACCAAGATTCGGTATACAGTCAAAGATGGCGCAAAAAACGAAAAAGGTAAAATATGTGTGCATTTACCGGAGGTTGAAATAATCTCATGTGATATAGACAAGGATTCATTTAAACTTTATCATGAAGATGATAATATATTTTCTCCAATTTCAATGGAAGAACATAATGATGCTTTAAAAGAACTTACCGATCAGGCACAGGAAGACGCAATTAGTAATGGACTATATGATAAAGCAGAAGAAAATGGGAAGAACATTATAAAACAATTTTTGTATCAGGGATATGATAAAGAAAAATATGATATAGAATTTGAAAATGATAAGTAGGGGGGATGTAATGAAGAAGGCAATAGTAAGAACTATAACAGTTATAGTTGTTCTGATAATTTTATTTTATGTTGGTTTATTTATTACAAGGTAAATTTAAAATGTTCGAAATATCATCCGCTATGCTGATATCAGGCGTAGCGGATTTGTTATTATGAAAGGAACATTTATGGCTTCATATACTAATTTTTTTACAGAAAAATCCCAATCCCTTCTTTTGATGTATCTAATAAGCTGCATAATACGAGTGGACTTACAAATGTGACTTCAAGTTTCCACAACATATATAAACAAAATAATACGGTGTATATCGTGTCATCATATGTGGAGGGCGAGAGTCTTTACAATGCAGGGATAAATACTTTAAGTGACGCTGTCAGAATAGCCATAAACATAAATCAAAAGATTAGACGAAAAAGTCTTTGACTGCACGTAAAGTGCAGTTTTAGACTAAGGGGGAGAAAATTGATATCACACTTATGAAACAGCTTGCGGATATTCGTGAGATTCTTTCAAAATCACAAACTTAGTCGCAAGAATCACTTATGTTTTGGAGTATAAAATTATATGAGGGTCAAAAGGTATTTTGCCCCTTTAATCATAAAATTAAATTAAGGACAGCCCGGATTTAGAAAATTTCAAATCCGGGCTGCTATAGTTTTTTACTATAACAAAGTTGATATAAAAGGTATTATACATATAAAACAGTTAATGATAGGATAACCTCATGACAAAGATACAACCGATAAATAAGAAGCAGGAGGTTATAGGTAAATGAGTACGTTAAAGACACCTTTTCGTTATGATTTAGTAGGAAGTTTTTTAAGACCGGAAAAACTAAAAGCAGCAAAGGCTGCATTTGAGGAAGGAAAAATCTCTCAGGATGAATTAGATCGTGTGACAGATGAGTGTGTAACAGAGATCGTTAAAAAACAAAAACAAGCTGGCTTCCATGCCATCACAGATGGAGAATTCAGAAGAAAATTCTGGCATTTGGACTTTATGTGGGGATTTGAAGGCGTTGCGCATGAAAAAGATGGCGGCGGTGTACAGTTTGATGGGGAAATGGCAGATCTTGAGGCAACATATCTGGTTGGAAAAATAAAAGCAAAAGCACATCCATTTGTGGAATATTTTAAATTTTTAAAGCAGTTTGAGGACGAACAGACTGTTGCAAAATACACTATTCCTGCTCCGGCACAGATGTATCAGCAGATGATCGTGCCACAGAATATAAAGCAGACCAGAAAATTTTATGAAACTGATGAGCAGCTTATAAGCGATATCGGAAAAGCTTATCAGGATGTGATCACACAGTTTTATGAGGTTGGCTGCCGCAATCTGCAGCTTGATGATTGCACATGGGGTGCAATCGTAGGAGATGCCGCAAAGCAGAGATATAAATCACTTGGACTTAATATTGAGGATGTAAAAGCGCAGCTTCTTAAAGTAAATAATCTTGCGCTGGAAAACAGACCGGGTGATATGGTGATCACATCACATATATGTCGTGGAAATTATCATTCGACATTTTTTACAAGCGGACCATATGATTCTGTGGCTGATTATGTATTCGCCCAGGAGAATGTTGATGCCCTTTTCTTAGAGTATGATGATGCAAGATCTGGCGGTTTTGCGCCGCTTGCTAAAGTTTCACCCGATAAAAAAGTTGTGCTTGGACTCATTACAACAAAAAGACCGGAACTTGAAGATAAGGATGCGGTAATCGCAAGAATCCATGAGGCAGAAAAATATATTCCGATTGATCGCCTGTGTTTAAGCCCACAGTGTGGTTTTGCATCCTGTGAGATTGGAAACAAGATCACAGAGGAGCAGCAGTGGGCAAAGCTTGCACTTGTAAAAGAAATTGCCCAGGAAGTATGGAAAAAAACAGCAACATCAGAGTGACCTGGTAGTTAAAATTTTGTCAAATATGGCAGCGGATCAGAGAGCAGCGATAATCTCTAACATGAGTGTGGCAAACGCTTCGCAGGTCACAATACTGATGGAAAAATGATTACCCGAATAATTCTGTCATCAGGTCATGGACTGTAGTCATTTTATTAATGCGGCCAACATTAGCCCCACAAAAGACAAGTCCGTTATCAACATCACCTTTTACAGCGTCAATAAGGGCTTTGGTTATACAATAAGGAACCTTTGCGGGATTACATTTTTCGAGGCAGTTATAACATTTTGAAATAGGAACACGAGCGTTATCAAGTTTTTGGATAAATTTATTTCTAAGAGCTCTGCCGGGCATACCGACAGGGCTTTTTATTATCTGTATGTCCTGCTCATCTGCATTGATGTAGGCCTGTTTGTAGGCATCAGATGCATCACATTCTACAGTTGCGACAAAACGGCTGGCAATCTGTACACCATCGGCACCAAGAGCTATGGCATGAGCGATATCGTTTTTGTCGAATATCCCCCCCGCAACAATAACTGGGATCTTTGTATTATATTTCTGCTCATATTCTTTTTTGCAATCAATGATCTGTGTTATTTCATTATCAAAATCAAGCTGGTTTATATCGGACAGCTGATTCTCAGAAAAACCAAGGTGGCCACCGGCTTTGGGACCTTCAATAACAATGAAATCCGCAGTGCGGTCATATTTGTGTGCCCACATTTTGAGAATAAGGTTTGCAGCACGTTTTGAAGAAACGATTGGGGCAATTTTTGTGCGGCAGTGTTTACCTATAAGAGCTGGCAGATCCATAGGAAGCCCAGCACCACTTATGATTACATCTGCGCCGGCAGCAACGGCAGCTTTAACATGTTCTTTATAATGTTTCAGGGCAACCATTATATTTACCCCTATAAGTCCATTACCGCATGCGATCTCCTTAGCACGAGTGATGTGTTTTTTTATAGCATGGATATTGCAGCCGGCCTGGTCTTTCTCAAAATTCTCTTCGTCAAAACCAATCTGGGCAGTAGAAATTATGCCTACCCCACCTTCTTTCGCAACAGAACCGGCCAGCCTGCTTAAGCTTACGCCAACACCCATTCCACCTTGGATTATAGGCAATCGGGCAAGCTTATCGCCTATTTTTAATTCGTTAAAGAAATTTTTAGTTTTTAGTTCCATTTCAAACCTCCGTAAATTATTGTAGATGTTTATTGGCATCAACGAAGTTAGTGCCAATGAATAAGATAAATATTAAATAGTTTGAAAATCAAACAATATGAGTATAAATCTTGATAGTAAGAATGTCAATATGTTATCGTTATATAATCTTTGAAATGTAGTTATTAAAACCCTGTAGGAAAGAAATAAAAGCCATAATGATTATAGACAGAAATAACAAAGTGTATTCAGCTGTTAAAAGAAAATATGCCTATTCAGTACAGAAACAAATATATATGGTTTATCAGGGAAAAATGGATTTAAGGAAAATAAAAAATAGCATCAGCTGAGTGTAGTAATATAAATTAATGTATACATTAAGGAGTGTGGAAGTATTTTGGATATGATATTTTATTTTCCCTTCTATGTATAGGAATCATTTTATTACTTGTATTTTCATTCGGAGGAGCAAAAAATAAAAATGTTAGAAATTATGTAAGGTCATTCTTTTACTTTTACATATTAATGGCGGTAATTGCACTTATTGCCGTTTTGATGTTAGGCATAAATTTCTAAGCCGGTCTATGGATCTTAAAAAGTCCGTAAACAGTCACAAACATTGTAAGAAATTCAGCTGCCGGGAATGCTGACCATATACCGGTAAGCCCAAAGATCTTAGATAATAAAAAGGCAAAAAATGTTATGGCTGCGAATCCGCGCATGATTGATACGATAAATGCAAATTTTGCAGATTCAACAGAGCTTAATATTGACGAACCTACAATATTTATCCCGGCAAATAAAAAACCGGTAAAATAAATGCGAAGTCCACTGATGGCATATTGTGCCAGAAGTGGATTTTTTTCGCTGTTAAATACAGCTGTTATAGATGGGGCGCCAAGGTATACAGCGGTAATAAGCAGTACAGAAATAAAAAGCGAGGTTGCTGCAGCAAGTTTTATCAGATACATAACATTTTTTGAATCACCCTTTCCGTAGCTGTCACTTATAAGAGGCTGTGAGCCCTGTGAAATTCCATTAAAAAGAGATACTGCTACCAGTGATGTATTTGCGATGACGCCATAAGCTGCAACACCTGTATTGCCTGCAATATTCAGAATGATCATATTGAATACGATTGTTATCACTCCGGATGAAAGCTCAGCTACGAATGAGGAAATCCCAACGTGGCATGAATGAAGGAGACGTTTTACGGAAAGCCGTACAGGCTTAAGCGTAATTGTACATTTTGAAGATTTAAAATGTATACAGCATATGAGGATCCCGACAATCGGGGAGCAGCCTGTGGCAAGTGCAGCGCCCTGCATCCCGAGCCCAAGCGGGAACATTAATATATAATCGAAAACAATATTGAACAGACTGCCGAAAAGAGTTGCAGCCATTGCAACAGATGGATTTCCATCATTTCTGACAAATGCCATACAGATATGATTCCACATAAAAAATGGCGAAAAGATCATAAAAATCCGTGTATAATCTCTGCCTACTGCTATTATTGAAGAATCACCGCCAAGCAGCGCAATGAGTTTATCCGGCAGGAATATGCCGACAAAAATAAATATAAGGCTTATTAAAAATGCCCAGACAAGAGCGTGGAAAAAATATCCCTCTGTGCCGGAGCTATTGCCATGTCTCTCAATAACGAAGCGTATTGCAGAACCGACACCGATCATGGCGCCTATGGCAAATATAAGATTGTATATCGGGAGAACAAGATTCAGAGCAGTTATGCCATTTGCTCCGACGGATTGGGAAATAAAAAATGTATCAGCAAGAATGTATACAGACATTCCAACCATGCCGAGCATATTTTGAGAAACGTATTTTGCAAATTTTTTTAACATATAACCTCCATATAACTGATTTTATACTACAAAAATGTAAAAATCAATGTACATAATATGTAAGATTGTGGTAAAATAACATTGTTGTGAAAATCTAAATTTTAAGGAGGAAATATGAATTATACAATTGAAGGTGAACCATTACCGGTTGTGATTTGCAATCTTGACGCAAATGAGACAATGATAACAGAAAAAGGTGCGATGTCATGGATGACACCAAACATGAATATGGAAACTACGTCAAATGGTGGGATAGGTAAAATGTTCGGAAGGGCATTTTCGGGAGAAAGCATGTTCCAGAACCGTTATACTGCCATGGGTGGTCCGGGAATGATAGCATTTGCATCAAGTTTTCCGGGATGTATACGGGCATTCCAGATTGGACCGGGACAGGAGATAGTTGCACAAAAATCAGCATTTCTCGCTTCTACAGCGGGTGTAGAGCTTTCTATTTTCTTTCAGAAGCGCTTAGGCTCTGGTTTATTTGGCGGAGAAGGTTTTATTATGCAGCGTCTTTCAGGAAATGGACTTGTGTTTCTGGAGTTTGACGGATATATTAAGGAATATGAACTTGCTGCAGGCCAGCAGCTTGTAATAGACACTGGATACCTTGCGGCAATGACGAGCAGCTGTCAGATCGATATCCAGACTGTACCGGGATTTAAAAATGCAGTTTTTGGAGGAGAAGGACTTTTCAATACAGTAGTCACCGGCCCGGGACGCATATGGCTTCAGAGCATGCCTGTTTCACAGCTTGCAGGTGCAATAAGGCCGTTTATGCCATCAGGAAATTAAAAATTTTTGGTATATACATAATATACACATATATAAAAGGTGGGTTATTCCCACCTTTTTATTTTTCTAAACAGGTTAAATGCGTTTTTGCGGGTTATATCTTCTACTTCGCTAGCAGTTATACCTTTTATAGATGCAATTTTTTCTATCACATATGGAATATTTGAGGAATCATTTCTCGTTCCACGCTTTGGTTCAGGTGCCATATATGGACAATCTGTTTCCAAAAGAATACGGTCAAGTGGAATTTCTGCCACAGTTTCAACAAGCTTTTTGGCATTCTTGAATGTAACGACACCGCCAATACCGATATAAAATCCAAGTTTTATAAATTCAAGTGCCATTTCTTTTGAGTAGGAATAGCAGTGGATAACACCTTCGATGTCTTGTGCACAGGCTTCTTTCATTATCTGCATTGTATCCTCAGCCGCATCCCGGGAATGGATGATGACCGGAAGAGAGGATTCTTTTGCAAGGGAAAGCTGACGTTTAAACCAATAACGCTGTGCTTCCTGGATATCAGGTTCTTTGTCCCAGTAATAATCAAGACCGATTTCACCGACAGCAACAGTTTTCTCTAGCATGGTCTGTTTTTTCAGCCAGTCGAAGGTTTCTTCGTTCAGTCCGGAAATATCGCTTGGATGGACTCCGACAGCGGCATAGATAAAGTCATATTTGTCCGCAAGGGCAAGAGTTGTTTTTGTCGACTCAATTGAGGCTCCGACATTTATGATAGGATCAACTCCGCTGTCGTGAACTCTTTTTATGGTTTCATCCTGATCATTTTTGAATTTTTCATCATCATAATGTGCGTGTGTTTCGAATATCATATTTTTTCTCCTTGATTTATATTAAAGCTCTAGTCTGCATATAAATATAATCCGCTTACGCTCATTATATCATGTGCTTACGCACATGATATAAAAACTTTTATATTATTATATCTGCACAAAAATAAATAATTATGGTAAAATAGGTTTGCTATTCACACTGTCAGGTGTGAACAATAACAAAATAGGGACAAGACAGATAAATTTCGGAGAGGAATAAAATGGCAGTACTTGGAAATCCTAAAAATACAATAGAAATATTGCAGAAATATAATTTTAATTTTCAAAAGAAATTCGGTCAGAATTTTCTTATAAATACAGGTGTTCTCGAGGATATAATAGATGCAGCAGAAGTGACGGATGAGGACATGGTGCTCGAGATCGGACCAGGAATCGGAACGATGACACAGTACTTATGCGAGAATGCACGTCAGGTTATAGCTGTTGAGATAGACACAAACCTTATACCGATACTTAAAGACACTTTAAGTGCTTATGATAACGTCAGAATAATAAATGATGATATATTAAAGGTGGACATAAATGAACTTGCCAGAGAATACAATAATGGCAGACCAATAAAAGTTGTTGCGAATCTTCCGTATTATATCACAACACCTATTATAATGGGATTGTTTGAAAGCCATGTGCCGATAGAGAGCATTACAGTAATGGTGCAGAAGGAAGTTGCAGACAGAATGCAGGCAGGACCGGGAACAAAAGATTATGGTGCTCTTTCACTTGCAGTGCAGTATTATTCTAAGCCTCAGATAGTTGTAAATGTTCCGCCAAGCTGTTTTATGCCACAGCCAAAAGTGGGAAGTACGGTTATATCGTTAAGGCGCCATCAGCAGCCGGTTGTACAGGTAGAGGACGAAAAGCTGATGTTTAAAGTTATAAGAGCCTCATTCAACCAGCGCAGAAAGACACTAGCCAACGGCCTTAATAATTATGGTGGGATCAATCTCACAAAAGAGCAGATTCAGCAGAGCATAGAAGAGCTTGGAGTGCCTGTAAATATACGTGGAGAGGCATTAAGCCTTGAACAATTCGCCTGCCTTAGCAATATAATAGGCAAAAAGCTTGTCAAATAAAAATAAATTGAATAAAAAAATATAGGACGGAAACAATATTATCAGAGACTATTCTGATGATGGAGGTAATGTCCTATGAAAAAACAACATATTGCAGCAGCGGCATGTCTTGTGGCCGGAGCCATAGGATTTGCGGCAGTATATTCAACAAAAATCGTAAACAAAGAGCAGGTTCCAACAGAGATTTCCCAGGTTTCATCTATAGTAGAGCCGACAGAAAAGGAAACACCAAAGAAGGTCCAGAAGTTGCCGGAAAAGGAAACAGAAAGCCAGACAGAGGAGATTATCCAAAATACAGAGCCTGCATCAGAAAAACAGGAAGAAGTACATTTTGCCCAGGATAGCATAAAAAACTGGCCGTTAAAAGGTGATGTACTGATTCCATTTTCAATGGAAAAAACTATATATTTTCCGACACTTGACCAGTATCAGTATAATCGTGGAATGGTGATACGGGCACAGCAGGATCAGGAGGTTTGTGCTGTGGCTCGGGGAAAGATCATAGATATCTATGACAGTGAGGAAACAGGATGCACGATAGTTCAGGATCTTGGGGATGGAGTTACAGCGATATATGGCCAGCTTAAGGATCTAAACTACAGTCAGGGAGATATAATTGACGCAGGCGTTATAATAGGATATGTAGATGAACCGACTAAGTATTATCTGGTCGAGGGACCAAATATATATTTTGCATTGGAGCAGGATGGAACAGCTATGGATCCAATGATATATTTCGGAAAAATATAAAAGCAGAGGTGGGCTGAGTGATCGAATTTAAAGAATACAATGAGATAATACAACAATGGCTTCAGGGTGTTCTTGACAGTTATAGGAAAGATGCTGAGCTCACCTTGAAATATTGCAATAAACTGATAGAGTACGGAATGCACAATAACGATGTAAAAATACTTGGATATGCATATTATCATCTATCAGGTACATATTACTGTTTAAATGATGGGGATAAGTTTTTTGACACGACATATAAGGCACTGGAATATCTTGAGCTGTCAAAGCAGTGGGAATACATAGCAAGATGTTATAATGTCATAGGGATCATAGCAGTAAACAGAGGCAATTTACCGGTTGCATACGATTATTTCCTTAATGGTCTGGTGTATTGTAATAAATATAATCTGGCCATGGATGAGGCAATAATAAATATTAACTGTGGCTGTCTGAATATACAGGCAGGAAGATATGCTGAAGCACTTATTTATCTGGAAAAATCGTTATCCTTCTGGAGAAACCAAAAAGATCAGCCGATGTATAATTCAACCATAATGTGCATATATGAGAATGTGATCACATGTTATGTGATGCAGGGAAAATACGATGGTGTAGAAGAAATATTTGACAGGATAATGAATGAGCATTGGGATAAAGGCGATCATCTGGACAAGATTGGGGTGTTAATAAGCAAGGCACTTTTTTATCACAAAAGTGGACAATGCAAAAAATGCGATGAATGTATAGCAAGGATAGATGGTGAAGTATCTGAAAATATAGCATTCATGGATATGGTGGATGATTATTTTTTATATGCCAAAATGCTTCTGGAATGTGATAAGGAAAGTGAATTCTGGCATATATTGGATACATTGGATCCGATGATCCGTAATTTTAATATTACAAATATGCAGCTAAAAGCGATTTCATTGAAGATACGATTTTATAAAAAACATAATAAAAATGCCGAATATCTGCAGGCGGCAGGGCTCTATTACGAAATCTCGGTAAAGATGGAAAAAGAATCTAAAGAGATGATGAATAATGTGCTTAACTTAAGAAATCGTCTTGAAAGGGCAAATCGTGAGAGAAAGGCTGTCGAAATGGAAAATCTCATACTTGCAGAAAAATCAGAGACAGATTCACTTACAGGACTTGCTAATCGAGGTAAACTCAATATATACGCAGACAGGATATTTAATCGTGCATATGAACAGAAGCAGCGGTTTGCGATAGAGATACTTGATGTGGATTATTTCAAAGAGTACAACGATAATTACGGACATCAGGCAGGTGACCAGTGCCTTATCAGTGTGGCAGAGTGCATATCTGATATCACAGAAAAATATGGTGGATTCTGTGCAAGATATGGCGGTGATGAGTTCGTGATCATTTATGAAAATGTATCTATGGAAAACTTAGAGCTGTATGCAAAAGAGCTGAAGGAAAAGGTCATGAACCTTAATATACCACATAAATACTCAAAAGCATTACCGATCGTGACCATCTCGCAGGGCGTATGCTGTGATGTACCGGAAAAAAATAATAAAGTCTGGGATTTTCTGCATATAGCGGATGAAATGCTTTACAGAATGAAAAAGCGCAGCAGGAATGGCTACTGTGTCGGCAATTTATCAGAAGTATCAGTAGAGGCAAAATAAATGTCACAGGAAAATTTTACATATATAGTAAAATGCTCAGATGGAAGCCTGTACACAGGATGGACAAATGATCTGGACAAAAGGTTAAAGGCACATAATTCAGGCAGGGGAGCAAAATATACAAAAACCCGTCGTCCGGTAGAACTGGTATATTATGAAAAGTTTCTGACAAAACAGGAGGCTATGAGCCGGGAGGCCAGGATCAAACAGCTGTCACGCAGCCAGAAGCTTGAACTTATAGCTGGTACTCTTAATAAAAAGCCGTAAAATAATTCATTTTATATTTGCGTTAATTATTTATTAACGAAGTTTGTACTTTGGTTTATACAAAATGCACAAAAACTTTACATTTAAATTGTTGACAATTGCCAAAGCAGGGTGTATATTATAGTCGCAATGAAGAAGATATGTGGATATCTTCAAATAAACATTGCGTTTATAATATCAGGAGGTGATTGTATGTATACGATTAATCCAGAGATGTCTTTTGGACAGGTTGTAGCCAGTTACCAAAAGTACGTCAGGGAAACACAGAAACGAGGAAAAGAACCTGTCACATTTCTTCATTTTTTGACAGGAAGATGCTAAGAGCCGGATGGTAAACGAAGGTAGCCAGTTGTGCTGCCGGGGTCATTCGGCTTTTTTTATGCCCAAAAGTATATAAAAAAATAGCACAAAAGCCCTTAATTATTTTTGAGCACTTTTTTTAAAAATAGTAATTTCTTACTGCTTTTCTTTTGAACGAAAAAATAATTTCATTATGCAAATCGCATAAAAAATTACATTATAAACTGGAATATATGTAGAAAAAACAAAAAAGTATTGCGAAACATCACGAAAGAGCTGTATACTTTTACTTGTGAAAACGTTACCGCAAACAATACCGAAAAAGTTTTCGGAAGCTTGCAAAAACATATTTTTTCAGGAGGGTTAAAAATGAAAAAGAAATTAGTAACAATGTTACTCGCTACAACAATGGTAGCTTCTATGTTTGCCGGATGTGGTTCAGATGGAGGAAGTAAAAATTCATCAGATAGTGGTTCTGTTTACATGCTGAATTTCAAGCCGGAGACAGATCAGGCATGGCAGGATCTTGCCAAAGAGTATTCAGACGAGAAGGGTGTAGATGTAACTGTTGTAACAGCAGCTGACGGACAGTATAAGACACAGCTCCAGTCAGAGCTTGCAAAGAAAGAAGCACCTACAATCTTCAATATCGGAAGCACATCTGATTGCGCAGAGTATGCAGATTACATATATGACTTAAAGGACAGTGAGATTTATAAACATCAGTCAGACAAATCACTTTCACTTGAATATGATGGAAAAGTTGCTGCAGTAGCTAACTGCTACGAGTGCTACGGAATTATTTACAACAAAGCTATTCTTGAAAACTATTGTAAAAACTATCCGGATGCAGTTATAAAGTCTGTAGATGATATAAAAGATCTTGATACATTGGAGAAGGTTGCAACAGATATCAATTCAAATGTTGACAAGATCAATGAGGCATGTGGTACACATATTACAGAAGCATTCGCTTCGGCAGGACTTGATGATGGATCAAACTGGAGATTCTCAGGACATCTCGCAGGTATCGAGCTTTACTATGAGTTCAAGGATGCAGGATGTGATCTCACAGCAGGCGAGGGAGAAATCAAGGGAACATATCTTGACAACTACAAGAGAGTCTGGGATATGTACACAAATACTTCAGCAGCAGACAAATCTACACTTGATTCAGGAAGCTTTGATGCAGAAGCAGAGCTTGGAATGGAAGAAGCAGTATTCTATCAGAATGGTGATTGGGAATATGCAGCATTTGCTCCTGATAACGAGAAAGGATACACAGTTAAACAGGAAGATCTTTCTATGATGCCTATTTACTTTGGTGTTGACGATGCAAACGAAGGACTTGCAGTTGGTACAGAGAATCATTGGGCAGTAAATGCAAAAGCGGATCAGAAAAATATCGATGCTACACTTGATTTCTTAGAGTGGGTTATTACAAGTGATGATGGACGTAAAGCTATAACAGAGACAATGGGATTATCTGCTCCATTTGATACATTTACAGGGGATTTCGCTTCTAAGAATGGTTTTGCAGCAATGGCTGCTAAATATGTAGAAGATGGAAAAACATCTGTAGCATGGTCGTTTAATGCTACACCTTCAGTTGACAGCTGGAGAGCCGATGTGGTTGCTCCTCTTACAGAGTACACAGAGCGTGATGGATCATGGGATGACGTAGAGAAAGCATTTGTTGATCAGTGGGCATATTACTGGAACCTTTCAAATGAGGAATAAAAAGTAATTATAAAGTAATGTCTGTCGGGAAATTGGTGCCGGGAGTTCCCGGTACCACAAGACAGATGCACAACAAGGAAAGGGATTATCATGGAAAAAGCAACTAAGAAATATTTCTGTATTTTTGCACTTCCAACTATGTTAGCATTTACTATTGGATTTATCGTACCATTTTTATATGGAATATTTTTATCATTTTGTAAATTCACTACAGTATCTAACTGGAAATGGGTCGGTTTTAAAAACTATTCGAGGATTTTTGTTGTAAACGGCAGTGTAGACACATCATTTATACATTCTATATGGTATACAGCGTTATTTACACTAGTTTCTGTACTTATCATAAACCTGGTATCTTTCGGAATCGCAATGGCGCTTACAAAAGGAATCAGAGGAACTAATATTTTCCGTACAGTATTTTTCCTGCCAAACCTTATAGGCGGAATCGTACTTTCTTATGTATGGTTAATGATCTTTAACGCAATATTACAGAACTACTCAAAGACAATAATAAGTTCAGAGTGGTCAGCTTTCTGGGGGCTCATAATTGTTGTGTGCTGGCAGCAGATAGGATATATGATGATAATCTATATTGCTGGAATCCAGAATATTCCGGGAGAACTTATAGAGGCAGCAAAGATAGATGGAGCAAGCTCATGGCAGCTTATCCGTCATGTGACACTTCCTATGCTGATGCCTACAATTACAATATGTACATTCCTTACACTTACAAATGGATTTAAGCTTTTTGACCAGAACCTCGCTCTTACAGGTGGAAATCCGGGAAAACTGTCACAGCTTCTCGCATTAAATATTTACGACACTATGTATGGAACAACAGGCTGGCAGGGTGTAGGTCAGGCAAAGGCCGTAATTTTCTTTATACTTGTAGCACTTATCGCTCTTGTACAGAATAAGATTACGACAAGCAAGGAGGTACAGGGTTAATGGCTAAAAATAAAGAACAACAGGTCAGTACAGTACGTCAGGCTAAGCATGGCTGGGTACTTTCAATAATATTTGGAGTTTTATCAGTAGTTTGGATACTTCCTATTTTAATAGTTATTTTAAACTCGTTTAAGAGAAAAGCTTTTATATTCAGATATCCGTTTGGAATCAGCTCAGCAAAACTATCTGATGGCTGGGATGCATTTACGGCAGGAATGAAGCAGATCTTCTGTGGTTTGCAGAATTACACAAATGGACTTCGCCAGACAAATTTCTGGGATTGTTTTGGAAATTCACTTTTTATAACGGTTGGATCTGTACTTCTTATAATACTTTGCTGCTCAATGTGCGCATGGTATATAGTAAGAGTTAAGACAAAGGGCACAAAAATAATGTATACACTTTGTCTCTTTTCAATGATCGTACCATTCCAGATGGTAATGTTTACTCTTTCAAAATTTGCAAATATGCTTCATCTTTCAAATCCGCTCGGTATAATAATCGTATACCTTGGATTTGGTGCAGGGCTTGCGGTATTTATGTTTACCGGATTTGTAAAGAGTATTTCACTTGAGATAGAAGAGGCTGCTATGATAGATGGATGTACACCTTTACAGACATACTTCCGTGTAGTATTTCCTATACTTCGTCCAACAGCAGTGACTGTAGCAATACTTGAGGCAATGTGGGTATGGAATGATTATCTACTTCCTTCACTTGTTCTTAATATAAACAGGTATAAAACCATACCGATTGCCATTCAGTATCTGAAGCAGAGCCATGGAATGATTGACTGGGGAGCAATGATGGCGATGCTTGTACTTGCAATCTTACCAATTGTGATCTTTTACATTTTCTGTCAGAAATATATTATAGAAGGTGTGTTAGCGGGAGCGGTAAAGGGCTAGGTATACAAGGACCAACGAAACTTATCTAAAATACAATTGACAGGTTGGTGGAATTCGGAAGGTATGATATAATTGGCATAACAAATTATATCTGTGAGAATACTTATTGATATAATTTATGAAAACATTTATATGGGGAAAAACAGTGACAATTGTAGATATAGCAAAAGAATCGGGATACTCTGTAACAACAGTATCCCGAGTTTTAAATAATAGACAGGATGTAAGTCCTGAAGCGAAAAATAAAATAATGGAAATTGTAAAAGCACATAATTTTGTGCCAAATACAAACGCCAAGAGGCTGAAGCAGACAAGCTCAAGAAATATATATGTGCTTGTCAAAGGTACATCAAATATGCTCTTTGCGAATATAATCGAGGAAATCCAGTGTGTTGTTGACAGATCAGATTATTCTTTAAATATCACATATCTGGATGAGGATGATAATATCGGAAATGAGACGATAAGGATATGCAGAGAGAGAAAGCCGCTTGGTGTTATTTTTCTTGGAGGAAGCCGTGACGATTTTACCGAAGAATTTTCTGAGGTATCAGTGCCTTGCGTTATTGTTACAACTTGTGCAAAGGGCTGGAATGTAGATAAGCTTTCGTCTTTGTCTATTGATGATGAGAAGGCGGGAGAGACCGTTGTCGATTATCTCATTCAAAACGGACACACGAAGATTGCCGAGATAGGAGCCAATCTGGAATTATCCCAGACAGCTATTTTACGTCATAACGGATATATTAACAGCCTCCAAAAAAACGGAATAGTTCCCGATGAAAGATATTATGAGAGAGCCAGATTCTCATATGATAGTGCATACAGGGCGATGGAACGCCTTTTGGAGAAGGATATAGAAATTACAGCTGTTTATGCAATTTCAGATGTGATGGCTATAGGTGCGATAAGAGCAATACTTGACAAAGGCTTAAAAGTACCGGATGATATATCTATAACCGGTTTTGATGGATCTGTGCTTTCACAGTACTACAATCCAAAAATCGTGTCTATCAGACAGCCGCATAAGGATATGGCAGCCAGAAGTGTTGAGATGCTTTTTAATATGATAGACCTTAACAAACCGGTGACACATGAAATAATCCCATTTGAACTGATCAGTGGGGAGAGTGTTATAAATATTGGCACCCGCCCGGAACACTAAGTAGTATTGTCTGACTAAACAGATGGGAATGATTTCTGATTAATAATAATCCGGGAGGTCTGTCAGATGCAGCAGGACAAACTAAAAAAAACATTGAAATTGGCATGGTCAAAGGGACTGTCATTATTTATGGCCATGGCAGGAGCTATACTTCTTGTATTTTTGCTATTCAGATTTGATTCTATACTTGACCAGATACTTCGTGTCTGCAATATACTTATGCCTATAATAATGGGAATTGTTATAGCATATCTGCTTAATCCTGTGGTTGAGTTTTATGAAAGACATCTGGACAGGAGTCTCGGAAAATTTATAGAAAAAAAGACAAAGAAGAAAGTTTCCATGAGGGGATTGTCTATTTTCATAAGTGTGCTAATAGTATTAGCAGTAATTGCTCTTCTTATAATGATGGTCGTTCCGCAAATATATACCAATATAAGCAATCTGGTTTATTCATTTCCTGAACAGATCCAGGATCTGGTGGGAAAGCTTATGGAGCTTGCAAAAAATAATGAGAAAGTCAGAAATGCAATAAACGGATTTTATGATAATTTCATGAATTACATCACAAACTGGATCAAGTCAGATATGCTGGGACAGGTTTCTGTTGTTATAGACGGGATAATGGGGATATTTGGAACAGCAGTAAATTGCCTTGTAGCTTTTATTGTTGCTATATATGTGCTTTTAAGCAAGGAAACATTCCGCAGGCAGATTAAAAAAGTTATAAATGCTTTTTTCAATGAACGTCAGACAAATGTGATCGTAAGTGTAGTAAAGGAAAGTGATAAGATATTCGGAGGGTTTATCAGCGGAAAGATAATAGATTCCTTTATAATCGGTGTTATTTGTTTTGTATGCTGCCTGATACTCAGAATGCCTTATGTTGCTCTTGTTAGTGTGATCGTTGGAGTCACTAATCTGATTCCGTTCTTTGGACCATATATCGGAGCTATACCGAGTGCGGTTCTTATATTATTGGACAGTCCGTCAAAGGGAATTGTGTTTATTATTTTTATAGCAATTTTACAGCAGGTAGACGGAAACATAATCGGACCAAAGATTTTAGGACAGTCAACCGGGCTCTCTCCATTCTGGGTGGTATTTGCGATCTTCCTTGGAAATGGATTGTTTGGAATAGTCGGACTTTTTATAGGAGTGCCGCTGTGGGCGGTTGTATATTATCTGATCAAGAGATATGTAAATTATCGGATAAGGATTAAAGAACAGGTAGAGGCTGAACATATACAAAAGTAACAGTGAAAATGGAATATATCCGAAAAACCGGATTAAAAAACAGAGAGTGAAAAATATGGATTGCGCAATAAGAAAAATTGCGCAATCTTTTTTTGCGTAAAATTGACAATACAGACAAAAGCAATTTTTAAATTTTTGATGATTTATTGCTATAAAAGTATTGACAATTATATTTATTTCAAATAGTATAACGTATATACGATACGTATAATACAAAAAGAAAAGGAGATCATAAAAGTGATGTTGATTACAATGTAGCCATGCAGCTTCTTAAATATATGGCATGCATATGGGCAGAATATGAGAAGACATTTTTATCAGAACGTGGTAAAATAAGTAAAAATAAGTCGTTCAAGTATCCCCCGATCATTCCGGTCGTTTATTATGAGGGTAAGAAAGAATGGACAGCAGATATGTATCTTAGGGACAGGATCATGTTTTCTGATATTCTTCGTCCATATATACCAGATTTCAAGTATATTGTCGTCAGAAATCATGATTTCTCAGATGAAGAACTGCTGGCTCGGGAAGATGAGATGTCATTACTGATGCTGATAAATAAGTTTCAGACGGCTGATGACATTACAAATTTCAGGGACATAGAGAAGGATAAGATTGATTCTATAATCCATAATTCTTCTGAGCAGGTTATAGATATTATAGCAGCAGTGGTTAGATCACTTTGTACTAAGATTCATATTTCGGCAGAGGAAACTGATGATGCGGTTCAGAAAGTGAGGGAACACAAATTGGGTTATCTATTTGAGAATATGGAAAAAATCGATATACAACAGTTGCGTAAAGAAGCAGAGGAATGGCGTAAGCTCGGGGAGAAGGAACGGCAGAAGGCAAAAGAGGAACAGCAAAAGGCAAAAGAAGAGCAGCAGAAGCGAAAAGAGGAGCAGCAGAAGGCAAAAGAAGAGCAGCAGAAGCGAATAGAAGAGCAGCAGAAAATAAAAAGAATGTCAATGACGATTCTAAAAGCTTTTTTCGATGATCCGGCAGAGTATGATATGGAGCTTATAAAATCTGTAATTGATAGCACAGATGATACTAATAGGATAGTAAGCTGGACAGATGCTACCGAAAATTGTTCAGATAAAACAGCTTTGTATAATGAGATAATAGGCAAATAATTATTGCATAAATAAGTCGAGATGGGAGACAGCATATTGATAATAAGTGAAAAGATATTTTATCTATTAGATAAAAATGGAATGTCACAGAAGGATTTTGCAGCACAGACAGGAATCTCTCAAAGCACGATCAGTGACTGGAAAAGGAAAAAGACTAATCCATCAGCGGATAAGATACTGAAAATATGCGAGGTGCTACATGTGACACCATATGAATTGCTGTCAGAAAGAGATATGACCGCTGATGAAGGATCGGACTATCTGACAGCGCTGAATAATGATGAGGGCATAGTGCTTGAAACTTTCAGAAATCTGCAGACAAAGCAGAAGGAAAGATTATTGGGATATCTGGAAGCCTTGAAAGATATTAAATAGGTTGATAAGAATGTGATAAGATACAGAACGAGAAAAATTAAGTTACAAAATTGCAAAATAGTACTTGAATACTAAAATATATGTGTATATAATGTGTGGACGAGGTTTAAAAAATTGCTTGGTTCACACACTTTATTTTATGTAAAAATATATAAACAATTACATAAAATAGTAAATCGTGGGGAACTTTATTACGATTTGGAGAAGGAGATTTACACATGAAAACGGATATGACCAAGGGTAATCCAATGAAGATCATTCTGATGTTCTCAATCCCTGTTTTGATGGGAAATTTGTTCCAGCAGTTTTATAACATGGTTGATACGATCATAGTAGGCCAGTATCTTGGATCGGACGCACTTGCTGCGGTTGGATCAACAGGCTGTCTTATGTTTCTGGTATTGGGATTCGCGAACGGAATCGCACAGGGCTTCGGAGTCATGGTCAGCCATGCATTTGGGGCAAAAAACGAAAAGCTGCTCAAGCATTATGTTGCACTTGCTATCATACTGACAGTGATTGTTTCTGTGATACTTACTATACCGACTGTGCTTGCATCAAAGCAGTTTCTTATATGGATGAACACACCGGAGAATATTCTGGATATGGCTGATGCATATATAAAGGCTATTTTTGCGGGGATTTTCTGCACTATGTCATACAATGTGGCATCAGGACTATTGCGAAGCATAGGTGACAGTAAGACACCGCTGTATTTTCTCATATTTTCATCGGTGCTCAATATAATACTTGATGTGTTTTTCATAGTCGTTGTGAAAGCCGGAACGGCTGGAGCTGCGTATGCGACGGTAATTTCACAGGGACTTGCGGCGATCCTGTCATTTATAGTAATGTTTAGAAAATACGATATACTGCGTACGCATCGTGATGACTATTATATGGATTGGAATGGGATATGGCATATGCTGGCAATCGGTATCCAGATGGCACTCAACTATTCTATCACAGCTATTGGAACTATGATTTTCCAGGCTGCTGTCAATGTATTTGGATCACAAGTGGTTGCGGCATTTACAGCGGCATCAAAGGTCAATAATATTGCAACGCAGACTATGCCAACACTTGGAACGGCTGCCGCAACATATTGTGGACAGAACCTGGGAGCGGGAAAATATGATCGTATTTTCAAGGGAATGAGATCATGCTTCTGGATCTGCATAGGTTGTGCTGTTTTAGCAGCCGCCATAAACTGCTTTGTGGGACCGCACATGATAGGGTGGTTCATCACATCGCCTACAGCGGTGGATATGGACTATGCAATGAGATATCTTCGTATCGCAAGTATATTTATGCTGCCGCTGGCCTGGATTTTTGCCTATAGAAATGGATTACAGGGGTTAAACCGCGGACTTGTTCCGATGCTCAGCGGAGTGATGGAGCTTGCTGCGAGAGTGATCGCCATAGCAATACTTGCAAAGCCTTTTGGCTATACTGGTGTGTGTTATGCAGATCCGGCTGCGTGGCTTTCAACAGGTGTACTCCTTATAGTGACATACTTAATATGGGAGTTGCGTACAAAGAAGAAAATTGCACATAACTGATAAGATGGAATAATGTATACTCTTTTTAATCTATGATTTTTTATGAGATTAAGAAGAGTATATTTGTATTTTAGGCTGTTTTATAGAAAAAACCGTGTTATACTTTATTTAATCGGCAAAAAAGTTAGGGATTAAGAAGAGTATAACAATATAAAATACTGATAAAGAATTAGTATGAAAGGCGGCTTCTATGAATTACTATGATATTTCAAATCCAAACGCACCATTTACAACCGGTTATCAAAAGGGCTTATGGCAGAAAACGATAGTACAGATTTACAGAGTTCTAGTTATGATAGGCGGCATTTTAGGCGTATGCTTTATTATCGGAACTGGACAGCGTGAGGATTGTACAATGGGAATGCTGGAATCATGCATGTTACTTCTGGTATCTTATCTGGTATTTCTGATTATGCTCATGTATGCGAGCATAATCATATCGGCAAAAAAGACAGAAAAATGGAATCTTCAGGATAAGCACGATTACAATCTGGCTTTGTACAGAACCCGATATAAAGATAATAAGCAGCTTCAGGCTGTTACACTGATCCAGATGGCAAAACAGCAGATCCTTATGGGACACTATGATCTGGCTATACAGGCTTTGGAAATGGTTCGCACTGACTGTCTGAAACTACAGTATTTGAGAGAGTTTTATTTTTATAAAGCGGCAGCTTTGTACTTAAGTGATAAACATGGCTGGGAGGAAGTATTAAATAACTGCTATGCTATTCCCCCGAAGTCTAAACAGATGACGAATGATGAAATAGCATTTCTGTTTTCTACTAGATGTGGAAAAATGAATCTGCAACAGACTATTTACAATCATAATCAAATTAGACGCAAGTGGCCGGTTTTGCTTATTATCACGGCGGTATTAGTATTGTATGCAGGATTCTTTTACGGGATAATCGGGCTTTTGCCTGAGGGATATCATTATAGAAGCTGGTATCAGATGTCATCGATCATGCTCACATCTGCGGGATGCATAATATTGTCGCTATTATGGATTATCAAACTTATATTGTTTAAAGACAATATTTCAACAAAGTTTAATGGAGTGAAAATATTTCAAAACAGTTGCCTGGTGGTGATGTGGTTTTGTCTGATGGCAGCACTTGTTATCTATCAGATAATGGCTTTTATAGGTATGGATGAGGAACTTGCAGAGTATCCGGGTGGTCTGATATACATGAGTTCTGGAAACGGCTATGTTTCGGAAGACTATTACAATCTAAAGGTTGGCCCGTTTTTGAGAAAAAATCTGACCACAAAAGAGTATATAGAATATGGTCTTGAAAGTGAGTTAAACGGTACTGATGAAAGTCGGAATGGCGCAAATAGTTCAGATGATGAAAATCAAAAAGACATAAATGACTCGGATAATGAAAATCAGAAAGGCACGAACAACTCGGAAAATTCGGATCAGGGCAACAGTGCTGAAAATGATACTCAGACAGAGGATTTCTCTCAGGAACAAGACAGCTCTTCCGATGAATCGAAAACCACAGATACAGAATCAGCAGTGTTTGCAGAAAGTCTGGCGGTCTACCAATATATGATGGACACAGGTGAAATAACCGATGGTGATCCTGATAAAGTAAGTTATGGTTTTACCGCAAAGGGCAGCTTCTATGCGATTTTTGAAACCGATGATTCAAATGGTGTTACCTGTGAAAAGCATCTTGTTTATGACAGAGTTTCAGAGAATGGCAAGTGTGATCTGTTCGTATATCAGCAGGAACAGGTGGGCGCAGATGCGAAGATACTAGGCTTTTATGCCGTAAAAAAGGGTACAGGTCAGGTTATATCAGCTGATAAGACCACCTGGGGCGGCGTCAGCAGTAAGGAATATCAGGACGCAACAGGAGAAAATTAATGAAACCCAATATTGCACATACACTTAAAAACTACAACTTCAAAAATCTCCCCAAGGATCTGCTTGCGGGAATCATAATCATGGCGGTTTCAATCCCTATATCAATGGGATATGCACAGATAGCAGGGCTTCCGGCAGTTTACGGACTGTATGGATCGGTTTTTCCGATAATACTGTTTGCATTGCTTTCGACATCACCGCAGTTCATATTTGGAGTAGATGCGGCTCCGGCGGCGCTAGTCGGTGCGGCAGTACTTAGCATGGGGATAGAGAGTGGCAGCAGCGAGGCTGTTACAGTTGTTCCTGTATTTACATTTTTCGTTGCACTGTGGCTTCTGGCATTTTACTTTATGAAAGCCGGAAAACTCGTAAACTATATATCCGCACCTGTTATGGGTGGTTTTATCACAGGAATATGCACGACGATAATACTCATGCAGGTGCCAAAGCTTATGGGCGGAACTGCTGGGACAGGTGAATTTTTTGAGCTTGCGGAACACATATGTGAAACTTTAAAACAGATAAATACAGCAGCACTGCTTATGGGAGCTATCGCACTTGCGATACTTCTGATAAGCAAAAAGATCATGCCGAAGTTTCCGATGGCAGTTGTACTCATGGCAGCAGGAGCGCTTTTTACATATTTTGGACCGGTAAAGGAATGGAATGTGCCAACACTTTCTACGGTTGAACCGGGAATGCCGGATTGGTGTATACCGGATTTTTCGGCAGTGAAAGTGACTGAGATAATCGTCATAAGCCTGTCTGTTGCGGTAGTCATAATGGCGGAGACACTTCTGGCAGAAAATAATTTTGCACAGAAAAATGGATACCGCATAGATGATAATCAGGAGATACTGGCGTTTGCCATAGGAAATATGGCGGCCGCATTTACCGGCTGTTGTCCGATAAATGGATCTGTATCACGAACTGCAATGAGTGAGCAGTATGACGGCAAAACACAGCTTACCGGGATTGTTGCCGGATTATCGATGATAGTTGTATTGCTGTTTTGTACAGGATTCATAGGCTATCTGCCAATACCTGTGCTTACGGCAATAGTCATATCTGCTCTTATGGGAGCGACAGAATTTCATCTGGCAAAGAGGCTGTGGAAGGTAAGCCGCACAGAATTCTTCATATTTGCCGGAGCGTTTTTGGGAGTACTGATCCTTGGTACGATAAATGGAGTCCTCATAGGAATTATCCTCTCATTCGCAGAAATGATAATAAGGACCTCAAAACCGGCCAGATGTTTTCTGGGAGTGCAGCCAGGACACAGCCATTTCAGGGATATGGCAGAGAGCACAAATATACATGCGGTTGATGGCGTGATCATTTACAGATTCAGCAGCAGCTTGTTTTTTGCCAATTCACAGGTGCTGGTGCGGGACATAGAAGATAGTATAAAATCTGATACAAAGGCCGTAATAATAGATGCCGGTGCGATCGGCAGCATAGACATCACTGCAGCAGACAGCATTGCGATACTTTATAAATCATTAAAGGAAAAAGGCATAAAATTTTATATGACAGAGCACATTGCCGGGCTTAACGATCAGCTTCGAAAACTTGGCCTGGGCTATCTCATAGAGGATGGCTGTATCAGAAGAACGATACATATTGCGCTTAAGGATATGGGAATAAACAGGCCGTATCCGCTAGAGGGAGGCGTGGACAATGCTGCCCGCAGTGCATCAAGAAAGCGTGCAGACAACAGAGTTCAGGAATTTGTCTGGGCATTCGGTTCAGAGAGTGAGGAACAGATAGAAAAGCAGATAAAGCTTCAGATAGAACAGCTTAAAAAGACAAAGGATGTCGAAAAAATCATGCATGGACGCTGGGCGCACATGGATGAATTCGATCAGGATGAGTGGCTTGAGCATCTGGAGGAACATCTCAAGGAGATCGTCAATATCTCCGGCAAGGATGAGAAGACACTTGCTGCACACATTGAAGCGCACAGACGAGATGTACATGAGCGCATAGCAAAAGAACATCCGGAGCTTGCAGAAAAATTTGCAGAGAGGCGGCATCTGCTTGATAAACATCTTAAAGAAAGACGTCCTGACGTATACAGCTTAATAGAAAAATTAAGAGATGAAAAGTGACAATTTTACAGATGTCATAACAAACCCTTAATCTTTCCTTAATCATTAAAACACCCTTTTCATGTTACACTATAGATACAAAGAGAATGGTATTTAAAGTACAGCATGAAAGGGGGATTTTTTATGCGGAAAAGATTAATGGCATCGGGACTTGTGGTAATTATGGCACTGGGATTAATGGCAGGTTGTAATGGAAAATCCAGTGAAACAGAAAAAAATACACAATCTACAAAAGACAGCGGAAATGATAGTGCACAGGCAAGTGAAGAAAGCGAAGAACGTACAATACAGTATTATTATGACTTTGGGGAAATAAATCAAAGGACATGGGTTGAGGATGTGAAGACACTACAGATACAGGATGATACGCTTCTGATACTTACAGATAAGACATATGACAATAAGGCGGTTAAAAAATTATCTGAATCGATCAAAGAATCAGGAAATGATTTTGACATTATAATGATAAAAATCCCATGGGAATATACGCTCAATGATACGATGGCTGATTTTATCCAATATATTCAGAAAAATGGTATAAATCCCGATATATTGTGTTCGGTTTACGGAAGAGTTACGAATAATCTTCCAAAGGAAATGCTGTATGACATGACAGATTATCTGTCTGCGGGAAAAGGCAAGCAGCTAAAAGCAGCCATGGATGATACGTACTGGACACTTACGGAAGAAGATGGACACTGGTATGGCGTCGGATCTGTTGTTGAAACCTGCCAGGGGTGGCTGGTAGACCGGGAAACTATGATAGATCTTGGACTTACGGTAGAAGACCTGAAAAAACCTCTTTCGGAACTTGAACCTGTTTTCGAAAAAGTAAAGGCAGAAAAGCCTGAACTTACACAATTTATTTATGGCTGGGGAATATTGGAATCCAACACACCTGTGATCATGTATGATAAAAATACATATACCGGTTATTGGGCTGGAGATGATGAGAAAAATATCAAAAATATATTCGATGACAGCCGTACATACGAATTGGTAGGGACGCTTAATACCTTCAGCGAAAAAGGGTACGCAAAGCTTGTAGATGATACGGAAAACAGGGATGATTATTTCATGAAAGCCGCATGGGATGCAACTCCACTTATGAGGACAGATTCACTTGATCTTTGGAGCAGTCCTACCGGACGGGAACTTGTGAGGATACCATATGATGATGCAGCCGGAGACGTTCTGATACAAAGCAGTGTGATACCGTCAGAATCAGACCATATAGACCAGGCTCTTGAGTTTTTAAATCAGGTAGACACTACAAAGGAAATGTCTGAGTTATTATTATATGGCATAAAAGATACAGACTACACATCCGATGGAAATACATATCAGACAGACAAAAAATGGAGTGAATTGGATCTGTACAGAATTCCGCTTGGAAATCTTTCAATATGCATGATTATGGAGCCATATGTGGATACGGAAATCAAAACAACAAGATCTGATATAGATAAGCTGCGTGAAAAAATGCAGGCGGATGACTTTGCATTCAACAGTTCCGCCGTAGAAAGCCAGTATAAGGCGGTGTCAGAGATTATAAGCTATGTGAATAATCTGGATTCCCTGCTTGATTTTAATAATAATAAAGCAGAGGATTGCGCTGACTGGAAAGAATACTATGAAGTTTTTAATAATAAATTGCATGAAGCCGGGATTGATGCAGTGGTTGATGAGATGAACCAACAGATCAATTAGAATAATCCCGGATCATTAAATACATTGATGGATGTAACATCAGTACTGCGGTTTGCAAATGCCGGGAACAGAAAACCAGCCTGAGGTGTACCCATTTCATAATCATCGTGCAGAGGACTTATCGCACAGATCATGAATCTGTACACCTCCTCTGATTCCCACTGGCTTTCATTATCAGCACCTTTTACAGGTACATCATAATTTCCGTAAAATACATAAATCCCATAAGGATAGCCCGGATCATAACGCTCACCGATATATTCATACAGGTTATAGAGCAGGGCATCGTTTTTAAGTTCACACTCACGGAGTGCCATAAGAAGCTGCCAAAGGCTGTCCTTACTTCTCATCTGCGGTTTCATATCTAAATTCACAAGTTCATCTTCCGGCTTTGCAAAAGGTATAGCCTTGGCAATCTTAATATTTTTTTCCTGTTCACTTTTTGTCAGTTTGAGAAAATGTGTGTTAAAAGATTCGTCCACGAAGCCATCTTCATCCATATAAGCGCCTGCAATCCTGCTAAAGCAGTTCCTTGCAACACTCATACGGCGTGTAAGTTCAAGCATATCATATCTGTCAATTTTCATAGTATAATCCCTATCATAGTCTATTGTTAAAATATCTGGTATATGTGTTAATAATGTAAATGATAGCATGTGAAAAATGTTACTGCAAGTGTGATAGTTTTTTATTCATATAAAATCAGTGGAGGCTAAAGCAGTTGACTTTAAAACAACCGGAACCTACAATGAAAATATAAAAAATAAGAGGATCACAAAATGAATATAAATCAGACATTAAAACATTATTTTGGATATGACAGTCTGCGAAAAGGGCAGAGCGAACTTATAGAAGGAATATTACAGGGGAAAGATGTGCTTGGCATCATGCCGACCGGAGCGGGAAAGTCACTGTGTTACCAGCTTCCGGCGCTTATGCTTGAAGGAACGACTATTGTTGTCTCTCCTCTTATATCGCTTATGTCGGATCAGGTAAAAGCGTTAAATCAGGCAGGAGTGCATGCGGCATATATAAACAGCTCACTTACGGAAAATCAGATACGCACAGCGCTTTCATATGCTGCGCAGGGGCGCTATAAGATAATCTATGTGGCGCCTGAAAGACTTAATACACCGAGATTCCTTGAATTTGCCTGCAATGGACAGATATCTATGCTCACAGTAGATGAGGCGCATTGTATATCGCAGTGGGGACAGGATTTCAGACCAAGTTATCTTGAAATAGAGGATTTCCTTGTAAAACTTCCGAAACGTCCGATAGTAAGCGCATTTACAGCGACTGCAACAGAGCGTGTAAAGAATGATATTATAAAAAGTCTGAGCCTTGAAAATCCGGTGACAATGGTTACTGGGTTTGACAGACCAAATCTGTTTTTTAGTGTAGTAGCACGTAAAGGAGGCAGGGAAACTGATAACAGTATAATAAATTATGTGAAAAAACATGAGGACGAAAGTGGAATAATATACTGCGCAACAAAGAAGAATGTGGATAACCTGCATGCACTTTTACTGCAGTATGGTATTCAGGCGGGAAGATATCATGCCGGGATGTCACTTGAGGAGCGGAAGAAAAATCAGGATGATTTTACATATGACAGAATCCGTGTTATGGTTGCGACAAATGCGTTTGGAATGGGAATTGACAAATCGAATGTGCGGTATGTACTGCACTATAATATGCCTCAAAGCCTGGAATATTATTATCAGGAAGCCGGAAGGGCGGGACGTGATGGTGAGGAAGCAGAATGTGTTCTGTTTTTTTCAAAGCAGGACATAATGATAAATAAACGTCTGCTCCAATATAAGGTTACCCAGGGTGAAGGCGGGGACGATCCGCTTAAAAGGGCAAATGACCAGAGAAAGCTGAATCAGATGATAAACTACTGCGAGACAGATAAGTGTTTACGTCAGTTTATACTTTCGTATTTTGGTGATACAACACCATGTGTATGCAATAAATGCAGTAATTGTGTTGTCATCGGGGACGATGAAGAAGAAAACTATATACAAGACGGAAAAGTGCGCAAAAAAGCATTGCAGCTTGCAGGACTCAGCGCAGTGGGACAGGAATTGTTTGAGAAGCTCCGCATATGCAGGATGAAGCTTGCTTCTGAAAAATCGGTTCCACCATACATAATCTGTTCCGACAAGACATTAAAGGATATGTGTGCGAAGTGTCCGGAAACAAAAGAAAAAATGACAGAAGTATACGGAATGGGAGAACAGAAAATAAAAAACTATGGAGATGTTTTTATCGAGGAGATAAATAAATTCATTGCTGAAAAAAGTATATCCCAGGAGATTAAAGTAGAAGATCTTACAACAGAAGATGTTTCACCTGTCAGCAAAAGTAAAAAGAAACAGCCATTTTATATTGAACCGGGGAAGCTTGATCTGGTTGGATTAAAGGATAAATGCATGATATCAGAGCTTACGGACAGCATAAATGCGCTTTGTCCTGAAAATAAAGAACGTAAAAAGCTATCGGCGGCATTTGTAAATGAGCTGCTTGTCAAAGAAGGATATCTGGAAGAAATCGAGGAAAACGGAAATAAAGAAAAGCGTGTTACAGAAAAAGGAAAAGCTGCCGGGATTGAGGAAAACGAACGTAAATCAAAATATGGGGGAATATATTTTGCGATTGTCCATACAAGGCTAAGCCAGCAGATGATAATAGAAATGTTGAAGCAATATTATTCAGATGCTATAATTGTTGATGCCGGCAATGAAGTATGAATTTAATTTAAATCATAAAATGTATTGCTGACTAAAGCATATGAGTATGCATAAAAATTAAATGTACTCTCGGAATCTTCTAAATGAATCATTCTGAGATAGATTTTCGATATACAATGACATTTTCTCAGTGCGTACATGGTATGTACGACGAGAAAATGGAAGCAGTATATCGGAAATATAGCCAGAATGCTTCGTTTGAAGAAGATTCCGAGAGTACATATTAATCGAAGAGGAGAAATATTGATGTTATCAGAGAAAAATTCAGATTATATAGGCAAACAGTTAAAGGCATTAACAGCGATCGCAAGCCCTACGGGTTTCACAAAACAGGCTGCGCAGTATCTTGTAAAGGAGCTTGAGGCAATGGGGTATGAACCTTGTGTTTCGAATAAGGGAAATGTAAGTGTAACAATAGGTGGAGAGGGAAATCCACTTGTTCTTGCAGCCCATGTGGACACGCTTGGAGCGATGGTCCGTTCTATAAAAGATAATGGACGTCTCCGCCCGACAACGCTTGGCGGACATCAGTGGAGCACAGCCGATGGTGAAAACTGTATGGTATTTACTCGTGATGGAAGAGAGTATACGGGAGTTGTTTTAAATACAGAACCATCTGCACACGTAGCTGATGAAAAGGTTGAAGCAAAAGAAGAAAATATGGAAATACTGCTTGATGAAAACGTAGATAATAAAGAGGACGTAAAGGCGCTTGGCATCCAGACCGGTGACATTATAGCAATGGATCCAAAAACTGTTATAACAAAAAGCGGATATATAAAGAGCAGATTTCTTGACGATAAATTATCGGCATCTATACTTCTTGGCATAGCACATGCAGTAAAAGAAGAGGGCTGGAAACTGAACAGAAAGGTTACATTGCTTTTTACTGTATACGAGGAAGTAGGTCATGGCGGAAGCTTTGTTCCGGAAGATACAGAAGAGATGATATCTGTAGACATGGGATGCGTCGGAGCTGACCTGGGATGTACAGAGCGTATGGTGTCAATATGTGCAAAGGATTCAGGAGGACCATATAATTATGATCTTGTCACAGAATTATCAGAGCTTGCAAGAAAACTGGAACTTGATTATGCGATAGACGTATATCCTCATTACGGATCGGATGTTGAGGCGACACTTCACAGTGGATATGATATCCGCCACGGCCTCATAGGACCAGGAGTGTATGCATCACACAACTACGAGCGTTCACATATGGACGGAGTGAAAAATACATTCAAATTGCTGAAGGGGTATATTACAACAGCTGTTTAACACGCAGCAGAATAGTTATATTGGCTGAAGATCAATAGACGTAAAAAGAGGGATGGACAAAGTGAGTGTCCATCCCTCTTAAAGTTTTATCATATCGCATGACAGCGGTGTTTGCATTATCCGAAATATCTGTCAAGTAATCCCTTTAATGCTTTGCCGTGTCTAGCCTCGTCACGAGCCATCTCATGAACTGTATCATGGATTGCATCAAGGTTATTCTTCTTGTGTATAGCTTGGGGGCTAGACATGGTAAAGCCCTTAAGGGATTACTTGATGACACATGACCATATAATTCATTAAATGTAGATATCTCTTTGTGCCACATATATGCCACAGGAGATGATATAATATGCCCAAAATAAATGATACAGGAATTTACCAGTTAAAAAATGGTTATTGGGGATTCCGATATGTAATTGTAGTAAACGGACAACGTGTCGAGCGCAGACGCAATGTTGATGAAAATGGTAATCCGTTCAAAACCAAAACCTCTGCTTCAAAAGCTCGACAAGCTATGATTGAGCATGAGCGCAACCATTCTGCATCCCAAAATATAATTCTCCGAAAGACCGTTACAGAGGTCTATAACGAATATTGTGAGTTTGGCAGAGCTGGAAAAGCTTATGCTACCATAAAAAAACAGGACAGCTTGTGGAATAATCATATAAAGGCTAAATTCGGCAAAAGGTATGTTGATGATATATCTGTTGCGGAAGTGAATGATTACCTCACTGAACTGTATTATACTGAGAACAGAGCCTATACTTATACCGAATCATTTTTAAAGTTCTTCTATCTTATCTTCGGTCAATCATATTCCCGAAATTATATAAGTGCTGAACAATATGATAAATTGTGCAAGAACAAAGATACCAAAATCCATATGCCTAAAATGAAAATTGATGAAGAAACAGATATCATCACCTTTTCTGATGATGAAATGTCTGTATTATCCCAATATTTTACTGGCACAAATGCCGAAACTGCTTTTATGCTGGGAAAATACTGCGGATTGCGTATCAATGAATGCTATGGATTGAAATGGTGTAATGTTGATTTCAAAAAAGGCATCATCAAAATAGACCGTCAGATGCAATACCAAGATGGTGTAATCAAATTGGTGTCCTTAAAGACAAGGAATGCCCGACGTGAAATCGTTATAGCTACACCATTAAAAAGGTATCTGAAAAAGGTAAAACAGCACAGGGATGAAGTTGCTGTACTGCTGGAAGAACAGCGGGAACAAAATCAAACATTCCTTATGGATATGGGAAAGTCCAAGATATCCAGCTTAGAACTTGTCAATTCTTTAGATGATGGAAAGATTCAAACAGTCAATTCCATGAAGTATCATACACAAAAAATCAAAAAGCTGTATGGAATAACCTTTAAATATCATTATCTAAGACATACCTATGGGACAAGACTTGCCATGATGAATACCCCTATGCATATCTTATGTAATCAGATGGGACATGCTTCTGGAAATGTGACACAGAAGTATTATTTAGGTAATTCCAAGCAAGGATTAGAGCTATTAAAGAACAATCTCAATCAAATGAAATAACAGGGGTGATATCTGCAAACCACTGATAAATACTGGGTTTTCAGTTTAAAAAGCACTCTGTTTATACAGACATATAGTCCCAAAACTTAAAAGTTATGACACCGTTTTAAGAGCCACGAAAAATAAGGCTTTGAGCGGTGTCATTTCTTATAGTCAAAAGTAAATCATCACACACAGGAAAGGAGCATCTTCATCATGAAATATGGATATGCAAGAGTAAGTACCAAAGGACAGTTAGACGGAAACAGCATTGAAGAGCAGACCACAGCCATTAAAAATCTTTACGCTGATGCTGAAATCATCGTGGAAAGCTATTCGGGAGCAAAGGAACGACCATTATTCAATCAAATACTGGAACAGGCACAAAAAGACGATTATCTCATCGTCACAAAGCTAGACCGTTTCTGTCGTTCTACAAAAGAGGGATTGGAGTACATCGACCTTTTGATGAACAAAGGGGTAAAAATCCATATTCTCAACATGGGACTGATTGAAAATACCCCCATGGGAAGATTGATTGTTACAAATCTGCTGGCATTTGCAGAATTTGAACGAGCCATGATTATTGAGCGTACACAGGGCGGTAAACAAATAGCAAAGCAAAGACCCGATTTCAAAGAGGGCAGACCAAAGAAATATAACAGCAAGAAAATCAATCATGCCTTGGAATTGCTGAAAACCTATTCTTATAAACAGGTTGAAGAATTGACTGGTATTAGCAAGTCAACTCTTATCAGAGCAAAGAGAGAACAGCAAGTATTATAAAATCGCCAGTATAGGGTAAAAAACAGGTGAAAATTTTGGAAGCACCTGCTTGTAATACTTTCAAAAACAAAGCTAGATTGTAACCGTACCCCTCTGTATATGCGGTCAATCAGCACGACCTAGACAAGTCGTTAAACTGTCTTTTTTTGTTGCCTAAAAATATGTGTTGACGAAAGGAGTTGTTATCAATGGAACAGGATTTCAAAAAATGGTTATCACAGAAAAATGCTGGCTGGTATCTGCTGTCAGATGAACAGTACGAATGGTATCTGAATCAATGGTTGAATGAAATCGAGGACAAACGAAAGGAGCAAAAACATGATGAAATGGTTTAACAATGTCACAACGACTGAGGAACTACGCAGACAATATCGGGAACTTTTAAGAAAATACCATCCCGACAATGAACATGGCGATACCAAAATCACACAGGAAATCAATGCCGAGTATGACCTCGTATTTGCCGATTTAAGCAAGAAAACACAAGCAGAGCATCACTCTTATACTCATAATGCAAATGAGGAAAATCAAGCCTTTAAAGAGGTCTTAAACCGTATTATTCATATCAACGCTGACATTGAAATCATAGGTTCTTGGATATGGGTTCATGGTGGTTATGAATATCGTGAACTGTTAAAATCCATAGGTTTCAAATATGCACCTAAGAAGAAAAGCTGGTGCTGGCACTACGGAGATTATAACCGCTATCACAAGAAAGAAATATCACTTGCTGAAATTCGCTTGAAGTATGGCAGTCAGTCTGTAAACCATAAATCTAAGTTATATGCGTTGAATTAGGAAAGGAAGTATTTTATATGTGTATGATGAATTATAAGTCTGTAAGCGAATATAACAGTCCTTGTAGTAGTTGCCCCGAATATCTCAATAGCTGTATGCCGATTGTTACAAATGGTTTTCTAATCGAATGTGACCTGTGCTATTGTGAATGGTGCAGTTGTTATGATGATTGTATGAATGGGGGTGTTGATGATGAAGCTAGTAAATTATGATGAAAGAACCTTAATTTTACAAAATCTAAGACCAGTTACAAGACAAGTGAATAAAACATATACAAAGGCTCAATATTGTATTCTGTGCAATCTGATTAGGCAGAAACGAATTACAAAGCCTTTTTTCATGCTTGTATTATCGTCCCTTTATGGATTAAATGACTGGAAAAAGCTAAATTACAATCAAATGTACCAGTTAATACATATTTTAACTTTTTACGATTATACGAAAGTGAGGTTATAGCCATGAATGATTTATTAGAGAAAATATATGAAAATGTTATAAGGCAGGAAGATGATACTCTTGATATGGAAAAACGTATCAATGACTGTATGGAAGAATACATATCAAATTATGACGATATTTCCGAAAAGGATAAGGAACGCATTAGAGATTTTGTATATTACGCAGTTCTGATAAGTGAAAAAGAAGCATTTCAACTAGGCATAAAATACACTGTCAAAATGCTACTATCACTATTGACTGATTTATAAAATCTCAATCATCTTTAAAATTTTTTGTTTCTTTTCGTTATCGCAGTCTTTTAATGCCCTTAATATTTCATTATCCAATGCTAATGATGAATTTTCATACTGGTCTGATAAAAGATAATCTATTGAGGTATTGAGAGCATTTGCGATAGCTAATAACGCAATAAGTGAAACTTTTGTATGATTATTCTCAATATTGGATATATGGCTGACATTGCAATCTACAAGTTGAGCAAGATTATCTTGTGTTAAATTCCTGCTGACACGGACAGCCTTTATCTTTAAACCAAGTTTTTCATAATCTATTGTCTGTTGCAATTAAACCACCTCTCTTTGCCTGTATAAATATTTTTATGGTCTAATTGTAATATTGATAATTCTATGATAGAATAATCTGTGAAAGTTAAATATATTCACACAGACAAGGAGGAAAGCTGATGAATGGTTTTCAAAGAGATAACTATACATGTATAGTGTATGAAAATACGAAAAATGGTTCTTTTATGGTTGCAAGTGATTTATCCTATAATGAAGCCTTTGAATTGATAAGAAAACTGGAACAACAAGCTAAGGAACAAGGAACATATTACGAAGATAGGTTTACTTTAACATTTCATAGAAAAAACTAAATTTTGGAGGTGCTTTATGAATACTAATGCAGATTATTCTGAATTATCACAAGCTATTGCAAGCTGTAATACAACTGGTACAATGTCTGAATTAAAACGTCAGATATGGAGATTATGGAGAATGAATTTAGAGGTATATGTACCAACATATCCGAATGAACAACCACCATTTGATATGGCTATTTTACCTATGGAAAACGGGGCAGCATTTGTCTTTTACTCTGAACGTAATTTTATATGTCAAGGAGATATGCCTTATATAAGAAATATTCCGTTTCGTGAATTACTGGATAGGCTTTATAAGACTGAAATGGTAAATGCTATAGCAATCAATCCTACAATAAATAATAATCCATCTATTTATAGTATTGGACTTATAGAAGAATTTTATAGAGACGTATGTAAAGGCGATATTTTACTGAAATTGTAATTGTACTAATAGGAGAAAATAAAATGTACTCCTTTAGTTTGAATGAGAAACAAAAATGTGCTCCTTTTTAGGTAGAGTTGGTTTCATATCATATAATTTCAAAATTCAATATAAAATGTAACATGCAGGAGATACTTCTTAATCGGGGTATCTCCTTTTCTTGTGTCTAGGGGAATTATCTCATCATATCATGCACCATACCATAGTAAATAGATACGATTCCATTTAAAATATATACCATCGGATTTCAGGGTTTGCTACAGTGTATAGTAATCTTTCTGTCATGATGAATTACGTTATTTTCATGATTACAATATATAATAGATATATTCTATGACAGGGGTGGTAACCCCTTGCGATAGCGTAACCCCTTATAAATAAAGGCTTTACGCAGTTATAAGAAACATTTTTTGATAGTGTTTACATAGACATATAGTCATACCCAGCGTATAATATAACCATATTCAAATTAAGAAAAGAGGTTGTCGTTATGATTCATACAATAGAATTATCCAAAATGATAAGTGCGGACATGTTCAACGAGATAATCAATAGCCTTAATATCCCTTGTAATCGTCAGATATGGTTTACAAACCGTTATATGGATAAAGGAATACTTGCTATTGGGTTGTATAAATTTAAGCGTAAGAGCGATAATATCCCCCAAAGCAATGAAATAGCCTTAGATACCCATTATTACATGATAATGCTTACAATTAGTACCAGTGCTATGTTTGGGAAAGATTATCATATAGCACAGGAAATCTTATGTTTTACACCAGATTTTGTAAGAGCCATCTATCAAAAGATTTTTGAGATTATCCCTTGTTTAAACCTTGGAAAATCCTTTGCAGTAAATAGCAAAGCATGGATGGAACTCAATGCCTTTAAAGTCCGTAGAATAGATTTTGCATTTGATTTTAAGTATATGCATCAAATATATCTGCAAATGATTAACCAAGGTTACGGCATTAACCGAAAGACCGTACATCGTAATTATTATAGTGCCAATGAATTACAAGCTGAAATTGATGATGATGACCCAAACATAAATATTTATGAGGAAATGGTTGATGCCAATACTCCTTATAAGGCGAGTACAAATTATGTGTATTATTCCTGTAAAAGCATGAACATCAATATTTATCATAAAATGAGTGAAATCGAAAATGAGCATCTGACCTGTAATTCCGAAACAGATTATGATTTCCTGCGGATAGAAATTCAAGCCAAAAAGAACAAATTAAATTACCTCATCAAAAAACTTGGATTAAAAGGCAGAGAATTACAATATATCGCAACACCCGAAGTGGAACATGAACTGTTGCATACATATGTAAAAGCTTTGGTGGGAAACGGAATCTATGTCAGCTATGACGAAGCCATTCAGATTATAAACCAAAGCGAATATACCAATGGAATGAAACAGAAATTGATAACCCTTATTGATACTATCGCTAAAAAACACAGCGTTGCAAAAGTAATCGAAGAAGTGAAAAATGGTACAATAACCACTTTAGGAAGCTATCAGTCTTTGCAAAAGCATTTAAAGCTGATTGAACAGTTGGGTATCAATCCTGTTACTATTTCTAGGAGAGTAGAAAAATATGTGCCAATCCAAACATTTACAAATGGAACAGGAACATCTTCTATAAATCTACATATGCTCCCTAACCTTGTAGACATTATAGAAGCGTATCATGCTCAAACATTAGAGTATCGAGCAAATGGGATTCCAGTCACAGAAAAAGACTTAGAAGCAATAGACAAAATACAATAACCATGATGATTAAGAGGTACTTCAAAAGAGTATCTCTTTTTCTATATATTTCTACCAAAATGAAAGGTGGTGAACATCATGAAAAAAATAAAATTCATGTCATCTAGCTGAACCCCGCATAAATAGCGGATTTGTAACTAATTAACGTGCCACATAAGTTGATGCCACATTTAATGAATTTTTCCATTATGGATAGGGAAACGTGCCACAAATATGCCACATAAATACAACAGAAAATAAATTTTCAAGCAAAAAAGGATAGACAGTTAAACAACCATCTATCCTCTGAAATGCTTATTTTATGCTTTTTAAAGATTAACCAAAATATCTCTTTAACAGACCAGCAAACGCTTTTCCGTGTCTAGCCTCGTCACGAGCCATCTCATGAACTGTATCATGGATTGCATCAAGGTTATTTTTCTTAGCGCATTTAGCGAGGTCAACCTTTCCGGCAGTAGCGCCGAACTCACAGTCAACTCTCCATTTGAGGTTATCTTTTGTTGTTGCCTTCATATTTGGCTCAAGATCCTCTCCGAGCATTTCTGCAAATTTAGCTGCATGCTCAGCCTCTTCATAAGCTGCTTTTTCCCAGTAAAGACCGATCTCAGGATATCCCTCACGGTGTGCTACACGTGCCATGCAAAGATACATTCCGACTTCTGAGCACTCGCCCTCGAAATTAGCTTTTAACTGGTCAAAAATGAATTTTTTATCTTCATCTGAAATTTCAGGATTGTTTTTAACTGTGCTTGCGTAAACACCGAATTCGTGTTCAGCTGCAAGTGCAAGATCTCCTTCTACTTTTTTAAATTTATCAGCACCTACGTGACAAACAGGGCACTCAGCCGGAGCTGCATCTCCCTCATAAACATATCCACAAACACTACAAACCCATTTAGCCATAATAATGTCCTCCTAAAAAATAAAATTAATTTGTTGTATTGGATGCACAATCAGCACATAATCCTGTAAAGGAAACCGAGCAGCTTTCTATTGTGTGTTCGGTTGCATCCTGTGCACGATGAACCAGATTATCATTAAAGTCCAGATCAAGATCCATGACACGTCCGCACTGCCTGCATATAAAGTGATAATGGGGCTTTGTGTTGTAGTCGTATCTATCAGGTCCGTATCCGGTAGAAATTTTAATGATCTCTCCGATTTCCTCAAGTAAGGAAAGATTCCTGTAAACAGTTCCCAGACTGATATTTGGAAAATCTTTTTTAGTATTTAAGTAAATTGTCTCAGCAGTCGGGTGATCAGTCCGGCTTGCAAGAAAATTAACTATGCATTCTCTCTGTCGACTATACTTAATCATTTGACTCTCCTCTCAAAATAAATCAGGAATTGTTACTGATATTACTATATAACCAATTTTCTCATTTGTCAATAGAAAATAGTAATTATTATTATTTTTATTTACTAAAACTTCCTGCATATATGAAATTTTATCCAATAATAATGTAACCGGATCAGATAGCATAAATTCATGCAAGCAATAATAGAATATAAAAAACAAGTTATGTGGATAATGAAATGAAGCGGTTTATTACATATTTATACCAGTATAAAGAATTAAAAAAAAGTAACAATACAGGATTTATAAAAGTAGAAAGCCAGAGTAAGATCACACGGATGATGATTGTCATAAAATCGCAGACAATAAGTGGAGCAAGTGGAAAAGTATATCTGATATTTGAAGATACGGTGGGTATTTTACTCGGAGAAATCAAAATGGGTGATGGTGAAATACGTCAGGTTTATGAGTTTGATACAGAAAAAATAAAGGATACCGGCTACGGCATTGATGATGTAAAAGGGATAAGGATAGAAATGCCGGATGATTTTATGGCAAGCTGTTGGACTGATGATATGGAGGTAGTGACGCAGCATGATATAATACCATACAAACCGGCTGCCGCAGAGCAAAGGATCGTAGATCATGATGATAGTGCGGTTCTGCAGATGAAACAGGAAATACCTGTGGCAGAAGAAAAAAAGGAATCGATACAACAGAAGAAGAAAAACGTAAGGCGCATTGACATATCCGACCTTAGGACAATGCCATCAAAAAACTGGTATCTTGTAAATAATAGTTTTCTGATGCATGGATATGCAAATTATAAACATCTGGTCATAAAGACAGACAGCAATGGCCGGGAATATCTTGGGGTACCGGGGGTAAGTGAGGCACCGGAACGTATGATGGCAAAGATATTTGGATTTAATGAATTTGAACCGGCTGCACCTGTCACAGCGGCAGATGTGGAAAGCGGTATATTTGGCTATTGGTTCTGCCCGATCGACCTGCGATAGAAATCATGCTTTAAAAGGGAGAAAAGATAATGATCCATCCATCTGCCGTGGAGCATAAGATATTCGCGGCAGAGACCTTCCTTTTCAAAACCTATACCGGTAAGAAGCTTTTCTGAAGGCTCATTCCCAATACATACCATTGCGGTGATGCGGTTTAATCCGAGAGCGCTGAAAGCAACGTGGATGCATTGGATAACAGCTTCCCTGGCATAGCCCATATGGTGATATTGGCTGGAAAATTTATAACCGATCTCGCAGCAGCCATAAAAATTTGCTGCAATATTGTGCAGACAGACAGTGCCTATTATTTTAGAGGGATTATCCTTTAAAAAAACATAATAGCGGATCATGGATGATTTTACTGCCATATTATATTCGTATTTTAAAACCTTCTGCTGGTATCTGGTGGAGTAAAAATCACCGATGCGGTCTATTTCGTATTTTTCGAATAACTCTTTATCTCTATTATAAAAATCGACAACCAATGGAGCGCTGTCTGATTTTAGAACTTTAAGTATGAGACGGCTTGTTTCATATTGTAATAACATAATTGCCTTATTCCTCTTCTAAGATGTATAATAAATCCGGATATATAATAAGTATAGCAGTACAGGAGTTCAAAGTCTATGACAGAAGATGAAAGATATATGAAGGAAGCCATAAAGCAGGCAAAAAAAGCGTATGCGCTTGATGAGGTTCCTATTGGCTGTGTTATTGTGCAGGATAATAAAATAATAGCCCGCGGCTACAACCGCAGAAATACGGACAAAAATGCTCTGGCACATGCTGAGATATCAGCGATTAAAAAAGCCAGTAAAAAAACCGGCGACTGGCGGCTTGAGGACTGCACGATGTATGTCACACTTGAGCCATGTCAGATGTGTGCTGGTGCAATAGTACAGTCGAGGATGAAAAAAGTTGTTATCGGTGCAATGAATCCGAAGGCAGGATGCGCCGGGTCTGTAATAAATATTTTACAGATGAAGCAGTTTAATCATCAGGCTGAGATGGAAAATGGAATACTTGAAAAAGAATGTGCTGATATGTTATCCACATTTTTTAAAGAATTAAGAGAAAAGAAGAAGCTCAATTCTTGACAACCATGCCATATATAGCGTATACTTAAATCTCCGAGCAGCCGGGGTGGTAGCGGTACCTTGAACCAACAATCCGCTATAGTTGGGGTGATGCTCCGTAGAGGGTCTAAGCGGTGGAGCTGCCCTCCATAAGTGGCGTTGACGTCTGGGTCTTGCGCAATGGAAATCTATGAACCGTGTCAGGGTGGGAACACAGCAGCAC
>JABLTO010151562.1_pt1 | contig 55160 bp, 46 predicted proteins | sample 7160091 | NCBI WGS metagenome assembly JABLTO01 (sample SAMN14651225, study PRJNA627086) | human gut metagenome | isolation source: feces | host: Homo sapiens
CGGCAAGCGCGGCGGGGATCAGGCCGTGTCCGTACGCGTCGGCTTTGACGATGCCCATGACGGCGGTGCCGGAATGCGGTCCGCCGACGACACTCACCAGGTGGCGCATGTTGTCGCGCAGTGCGGCGAGGTCGACGATGGCCTGCGCCGGATACCGCCGCTGGGCGGCCTTGTAGTTCGCTTTGCCTTGTTCGGAGGAGAAATCCCATTCACGTGTTGCGCTCAAAGTCATGGCTCCCATTGTCGCGCCGCTATGTGACAGGTATGGAACATCAGGGACATATGGTGAGACGATTCACGATGTTTTCACGATTTTGTCCGGCAGTGTTTTTTACACTTTCCATACACAAGGCTGTTGCGCATATCGCCGCGGCCTTTCTGATTTCTGGCGTTAAGGCGTGCCAGAGTCCCGGAAATCCGTCCGGTCCAGCCCATTTTTGAAACAATCACAGGGAATCTGACGACCATGGATCTATTTCGCAAGAAGTCGGTGGACCAACTTGTCTCCGAATCGACTCCGCTGAAGCGAACACTGAAAACCTTCGACCTGACCATGCTGGGCATCGGCGCCATCATCGGCACCGGCATCTTCGTGCTCACCGGCAAGGGCGCGCTCACCGCGGGACCCGCATTATGCGTGTCCTTCCTGCTTGCCGCGATCTGCTGCGGCTTCGCAGGCTTGTGCTATGCGGAGTTCGCCGCGATGGCACCGGTTTCCGGCTCCGCCTATTCGTACGCGTATCTGGCGTTCGGCGAGTTGATCGCCTTCGTGATCGGCTGGGATCTGATTCTGGAGTACGCGTTGCAGGCGGCCACCGTGTCCGCCGGCTGGTCGGGCTATTTCAACAAGCTGTTGGAAGGCTTCGGCCTGCATCTGCCGGTCGAGCTGACCGCCGCATACGGCACCACGCCGGGAGTCACCACGTATTTCAATCTGCCCGGCTTCGTGATCGTGCTTATCATCACGTGGGTGCTGTCCATCGGCATCAACCAGACGAAGAAGACCAACGACATCATGGTGATGATCAAGCTGGCCATCATCGTGCTGTTCATCGTGTGCACCGTCTGGTACATCAATCCCGCCAACTGGAAACCGTTCTCCCCGTATGGCATCTACACGTTCCAGCCGGGTTCGACGCAACCGTACGGCATCGTGCCGGCCGCGTCGATCGTGTTCTTCAGCTTCATCGGCTTCGACGCCGTGTCCTCCTCCGCCGAGGAGACCATCAATCCGAACAAGACGCTGCCGCGCGGCATCCTGATTTCGCTGGCCGTGTCCACCGTGCTGTACATCATCATGACGCTCATCATGACCGGCGTGGTGCCGTACAAGGAGTTCGCGAAGTTCATCGACGCTCCGGTGGCGGGCGTGATTCTCGAGACCGGCCTCAACTGGCTGGCGTTCATCGTGAACCTCGGCGCGTTGATCGGCATGACCACCGTCATGCTGGTGCAGCTGTACGGCCAGTCCCGCATCTGCTATGCGATGAGCCGCGACGGACTGTTCCCGAAGTTCTTCGGCGAAGTGCATCCGAAGTACCGCACACCGTTCAAGGGCACGTGGTTCTTCGGCATTCTGACGGCCATCGCCGGCGGTTTCATCAACATCAACGTGCTGTTCGAGCTGGTGAACATCGGTACGCTGTCCGCGTTCATCATCGTGTCGGCCGGCATCCTGTGGATGCGCAAGACCCAGCCGGACGCGCATCGTGGCTTCCGTGCGCCGGGCGTGCCGTTCACGCCAATCTGCGCCATCATCTTCTGCCTGATTCTGATCTTCGGTTTGAATTGGGAGACGTGGGTGCGTTTCGCCGTGTGGTTCGCGCTTGGACTGGTCGTGTATTTCACGTACAGCCGCAAGCATTCTCAGCTTAACGAGCCGGGACTGTTCTAATCATCCCTTCATATGGAAAAGGACGTTTCCCGCAGTTTTACGGGAGACGTCCTTTTTTCTATGTTTCTATGTATGCGCAATCACCATTCGTGACGCTGGTAGGCGATACGCGTGGTATCGGTGGGGCGGTCAAGCAGTTGGATCAGGCCGCAGCGGGCGAATCCGTTCGATTCGAGCACGTGCTGCATGGCCTTGTTGTTCGGATGCGTGTCGGCGCGCACGTTGCCGTAATGTTCGATGCACCAGTTGATGCAGTCCTTGGCCGCGCCTTTGACGATTCCCGACGAGGCGATGCGGTGGATGGTCACATACGAGTCGTCGTCCAGCCAGGCGCCGTCGATATGCGCGTAGGTGGGATCCTCGCCCGTGCACAGGGCGAACTGGGCGAGCACACGCTCCTTGCCGTCAGCCTCGTCCACCAGCAGCATGGTGCGCTGCTGGCGAATGTCGTCAAGGATCACTTCCTCACGTGGGAACGTGTTTCCCCATTGCGTGGGATTCCCGTTGGCCGCCATAAGCTCACGCGCATGCTGGTAGATTTTCAGCATGACAGGCAGATCATCCATGGTGGCACGACGGAACCGACGTTCGGAAGTGGTTTCGCTCAACCCTTTCACCTCAATTCGACTGTATACCTCTCTCAAGCATTCCAGCCGTCCAAACTACCACGCCCACCGCACAGGCATGGTAACGCTCACACAAGGCGGCGTTCGAACGGGTCGGAGCTGATGCCCTTGGCGAGGATGTCCTTGCACCATTCCTTGGCGGTGAACAGGCTGTGGTCGCGGTAGTTGCCGCAGCTTTCGATGGTGGTTGCCGGCACGTCGTCCCATGTGGCCTCGTAGGCGATGAATTCCAACGATTCCTTCAATGCGCGAGCCACATCCTCGGTGGAATGCTCGCCCCACGTCAGCAGGTGGAAGCCTGTGCGGCATCCAAACGGCGAGCAGTCGATGTAACCGGGGATGCGTTCGCGCAGCAGCACCGCGATGGTGTGTTCGATGGTGTGCAGTCCGCCGGTCGGAATGGCGTTCTCGTTCGGCTGCACCAATCGCAGGTCGTAGTTCGAGATCACGTCGCCGTGGGGGCCGGTTTCCGTATCGATGTAGCGCACATACGGCGCCTTTACTTTGGTGTGGTCCAATTGGAAGCTTTCCACCACCGGCTTGTCTTCCGCCATGTTCTGTCCTTTCGTTGTTGTGTTCACATTCCACTATTCACGGTTCGCGGGCTCAACGTCAACCGTCGTGCCATGCGTGTCGGTTATGGCCGGTTCAAGCCTCGTCGCCGGAATCCTCCCGAATCGCGGCCATGAACCGTTCGCCGTACTGTTTGAGCTTGCTTTCCCCCACACCGTTGACGGCAAGGAACTGGTCGTCAGTGATCGGCTTGACCCGTACCATGTCACGCAACGTCTTGTCGGAGAACACGATGTACGGCGGTTTGCCGAGTTCGCGCGCGATGTCCAGTCGCAGCGCACGCAGCTTCTGGAATAGCGCCTCGTCGCCGTCATCCGGCACGTACGATCCGACAGCGGGAGTGGACACGTCGGGCGTTCGACGCGCACGGGCGTCAGCACGTTTGATCTTCTTGATGTCGTAATGGAATTCGGGTGCGACCGTTTCCGCCGCACGGGGTCCGAAGCCGACGATCGGCAGGCGTCCTTCCGCGATCGTCAGGAAGCCGTCGGTGGCCATCTGGCTCAGCACGTCGCGGATGCGCGCTTCCGGCACTTCGTCGAGCATGCCGAACGACGGCAGGCTTTCGGGGTTGAGATAGCTTAGATTCTGTGCCTTCGAGCCGCGCAGCACCTTGACGATTTTACCGCTGCCGACATGCTGGTTCACATCGTGCACGCAACGGCTGACGGCTCGGGCGATGTCGGTGACGTCGATGGTTTCGAATGTGTGCTCGCAGTTGGCGCAACCGCCCACGCATTTGCCGTCCGTTTTCGCCGCCGCGCCCGCGGTTTCGCCGAAATACCGGGTCATGTACGCGTGCAGGCAGTCCGTGGTACGGCAGTAGCCGACCATCGCGTCGAGCAGCCGGCGTTTCGACGCGCGTACGGCCTCCTGCTCTTCGGGAGTCAATCGTTCGTTTTCGTAATCCGAATCGAGCAGCCGGCGGCGGGTGACGATGTCCGATTCGTTCCACAACAGCGTGCAGCGGCTTGGTTCGCCGTCTCGTCCGGCGCGACCCGCCTCCTGGTAGTACGCTTCGATAGATTCGGGCATGTTGTGGTGGATGACGAACCGCACGTTGGATTTGTCGATGCCCATGCCGAACGCGTTGGTGGCCACGACCACGGGCACACGGTCGGTGACGAAATCGCGTTGCGCCTTCTCTCGTGCGTCGGCGCTCATACCGCCATGGTAGGCGACGGCGATGGTGCCGATATCCGACACATCCGCACCCCCTGCGGCACGCAATTCGGCGACGGCGCTGTTAAGCGATTCGGCGAGCGCTTCCGTTTCCTTGCGCGTGGCGCAGTAGACGATGCCGGATTCGTCCGGATGGCTGGCGATGTAGGACGCCACCCAGGATGCTTTGTCTTTACGTGGCATGCTGATGACGTCGAAATACAGGTTCGGCCGGTCGAAACCGGTGACGGTGATGGACGGTGTGTGCAGACCCAGAATCGAAACGATGTCGCGGCGCACGCGTTCGGTGGCGGTGGCGGTGAACGCGGCGACCGTTGGACGTGTGGGCAGTCCGGCGATGAATTCGCCGATGCCAAGATATGAGGAACGGAAGTCCTGCCCCCATTGGGAGACGCAGTGCGCTTCGTCGACGGCGACGAGCGAGATCGGCACACGGACGGCGAAGTTGCGGAATCGTTCGGTTTCCAAACGTTCCGGCGCCACGTACAGCAGTTTGATCTGGCCGGAGAGCGCCTGCGCGAAGACGAGATCCTGTTCGTCCGGCGTCTGAGTGGTGTTGATGAACGCGGCCGGAAGGCCCACGTCGTTCAGGGCGTCGACCTGGTCGCGCATGAGTGAGATCAGCGGCGAGATGACGATGGCGACGCCCGGCAGGATCGCTGCGGGAATCTGATAGCAGATGGATTTGCCGGCGCCGGTGGGCATGACGCCAAGCACGTCGTGTCCGGTGAGGATGGCCGAGACGATGCCGGATTGTCCAGGACGGAACGAATCGTAGCCGAAATAGCGGTTCAGCGCCTCCAATGCGCGGGGGTCTACGGAATCGGCGGAATCAACAGCTTGCGTCATGGTTTCCAAGTGTAGCAATGCCATGCGTTGACCGCGGAGAGCGAAACAGCCGGCGCGGGTCTTGCCCATGCCGGCCGTTTCATGCTTCTATCGGAAATAGGGAATTCAGATCTGGCGGAACGCCTGCTCCAGGTCGGCGATCAGATCGTCCGCGTCCTCAAGGCCGACGGACAGGCGGATCAGGTTGGCGGGCACTTCGAGCGTGGTGCCGGCCACGGAGGCGTGGGTCATGGCGCCCGGATGCTCGATCAGGGATTCCACACCGCCCAGGGATTCGGCCAGGGTGAACACTTCGGTGGCTCCGGCGAACTTCTTGGCCGCTTCGAAACCGGCGGCGATCTGGATGGAGATCATGCCGCCGAAACCGCCGTGCATCTGGCGCGCGGCGATCTCGTGGCCCGGGTGGGATTCGAGGCCCGGGTACCATACGCGTTCCACTTCGGGGCGGGTCTCCAGCCACTGGGCCACCTTCATGGCGTTGCGGCTGTGCTGCTTGACGCGCAGGTCGAGGGTTTTGAGGCCTCGGATGTCCAGCCAGGAGTCGAACGGGGACGGAACCGCGCCGGCCGCGTTCTGCAGGAAGGCCACCGCGTCGCGTGTTTCCTTGTCGTTCAGGACCACCGCGCCGCCGACCACGTCAGAGTGGCCGCCGATGTACTTGGTGGTGGAGTAGACGACCACGTCGGCGCCGTCTGCGAGCGGATGCTGCAATACCGGGGATGCGAAGGTGTTGTCCACGACCACTTTGGTGCCGTGCGCGTGCGCCACGGCCGCGGTGGCGGCGATGTCGGTGATGTTGAGCAGCGGGTTGGACGGGGTTTCCACCCAGATGTACGCGTACTGCTTCTTGGCGAGCGCGGCTGAGACGGCGGCCGTGTCGGTGATGTCCACCACGTCGAGGCCGATGCCCCACGGCACGAACACCTTGGACAGCAGACGGTAGGTGCCGCCGTACACGTCGTTGCCGAGCAGGATGTTGTCGCCGGGCTTCAAAGTGGAGCGCAGCAGCACGTCGATGGCGGCAAGTCCGGAGGAGAAGCTTAACGCGTATTTCGCGCCTTCCACGGCGGCGAGCTGCTCGTCGAAGCTGTTGCGGGTCGGGTTGATGGAACGGCTGTAGTCGTAGCCGTTGCGCAGACCGCCGACACCATCCTGCTTGAAGGTGGAGGTCATGTAGATGGGGGTGACCACGGCTCCGGTGGTCGGGTCGGGTTCCTGGCCTGCGTGGATGGCGCGGGTGGCGAGAGCGGTGGCGTTGAGGGCTTCGGTGTTGGTCGAGATGGTCATGATGGGAACTCCTTGGAAGTATCGGATGGTTTGGGTTGTTCGGATGATTGGCATTGGTTTCAAAGGTGCGATCGGGCTGCCGGACAGTCGTTTGACGGTCTTTTACAGGTACTGTTCGGCGAGGCTGGGCTTGGTGGTGCGTTCCACGACGTCGGCGAATCCGTTGGCTCGCATCCAGTCGTCGTTGAAGATCTTCTCCATATAGCTGCGGCCGGAATCGGGCATCAGCACCACGACGAGCTGGTTTTCGTCGAGGTCGTGCTCGCGGGCGTATTTCAGCGCGGAGAACACGGCCATGCCGGATGAGCCGCCGACGAGCAGTCCTTCCTCGTTGGCAAGGCGTCGGGTCATTTCGAAGGCTTCCGCGTCGGTGACCTGCACGATCTCGTCGGGAAGGCTCCGATCAAAGGCCTTCGGATAGAAGTCCTCGCCGACGCCTTCGATCTGGTATTGGTGCACGTCGTTCGGGTCGGAGTAGATGGAGCCTTCCGGATCGGCGCCGATGACCTGCACCGCGCCGTTGGACACGTCCTTCAGATAGTGTCCGGTGCCGGAGATGGTGCCGCCGGTGCCGATGCCCGCCACGAAATGCGTGACCTTGTGGTCGGTGGCCTCCCAGATTTCCGGACCAGTGGTGTGATAGTGGCTTTCGGGACCGTTCGGATTGTCGTACTGGTTGGGACGGTAGCCGCCGAGAATCGCCTTGGCGAGACGGTCCGCCACCTGGTAGTAGGAGCGAGGATCGTCCGGACCGGCGTCGGTGGGGGTCACGACCACTTCGGCGCCATAGGCGCGCAATACCGCACGCTTGGCTTCGGACACCTTGTCCGGCAGGGTGAAAATGGTGCGATAGCCGCGCTGCAGCGCCACGAGGGCGAGGCCCACGCCGGTGTTGCCGGAGGTCGGTTCCACGATCACGCCGCCGGGCTTCAGTTCGCCGCTGCGTTCGGCCGCGTCGATGATGTGTTCGGCGATGCGGTCCTTGGAGGAGCCGCCGGGGTTCAGGTATTCGACCTTCACCGCGATGGTGGCTTTGATGCCGTCGGTCACGTGGTTGAGTTTGACGAGCGGGGTGTTGCCGATGAGTTCGGACAGCGAGTTGTGGATGGTCATGACGTTTCCTTTGCGCGGTGCGGTTCGTGGGCTTTTCGAATGGTTTTGGTTTCGTATGTTCGAGAAGCTCGCGTCCGTCGCGTGCAGTTGTTGAAACGGGACCTGTTGCGATGCTGCCTTGCTCATTCGCGTGCGTCGCGTGCGCCAACCTCGGCTGATGCGCTGTTTCGAATGATCGTTTGGCGATTCGCATACGGCCTGCGATATGCGCGGCCGCTTGTTGGAATGTCCTATCTCAAGCTATGCGTCGATGAACCACGCGCCCCTCGGGCGGTTGGTCAGCGACAGCAACAACATGAGAAATTGAACATGGCTCATACGATAGCACGGACGTGGACATCGGCGTGTTGCCCATGCCGAGCATCGTCACCACCATACCGGCAGCAACTGCGGAACACGCACCTCACGACGCCGGATCAACAGCCAGCACAACAAGTTGCCGAAGATCATCACACCTACGAAAAGCACCATCATCGGCCAGAACGTGTAGGCCTGATCGTATACGAGACGCTCGTTGGACGTTCCGTACATCGCCGCGGACGCCGCTTGCCCCTCACGCCACATCAGACACCAGCGTCCCCGCAGTGCCTCGAGCAGTTTCCATATCATCGGATTGACATCGGTGGCGGTTCTGTTCAACAGCCATGGACGCGCGACCCATGCTATGCATGCCGACACCGCCAGGGCGATTGCCCCGTACCGATTGACCTGCGCCAGCAGTTCCCCGACGCATTGACCCAGAATCGCCACCGAGGCGGTCAACAGGAACAGTGCCAGGAACAGCAGCATCGGATTGGCCGTATCGCCTCGCACGCCTGTTCTCATGGCCGCGTATGAACCGCCCAGATCACGGTTCAGGAATCGCAATCGTCCGAATGAATCGGATGGTGGCACACAAGCCAGCCACTGCAGGTCACTGCCGACACGGAACGTGATGAGGATATCGGCATCATGGTTCGGCGTCAGCACGAACCCCAACGTCATGACCACCGAGCAGGCAAGGGAGAAGCAAAGATTGGCGAACATCTCGGTCCAGAAATACACGGCCCGGCCCACGCCCATGGATATCAGGGAACGAAAGCCGCTGACAGCCAGAACCGCCGTCAGAACCGCGCACATCACCAACGTCGGGCCAAGCACATGGTATTCCACCACATAATGACCTCCGGATACCAAGGCCAAAATCAGACCCCACAGCCACGGCACGCAATAACCGGCCAACACGTACGCCATCAACACGACGCAACGCGCGGCAAGCTGCCTTGTCAGCGCGAACCGCATCCCGGCCGACAAGCCTTTCACTTCATCCATCATGACGCATACCCCTTGTCCATGCCGGTAATCTGGATGACATACTCATTGAGATCGAAAGACCTCATGACAACGTCCTCCGGCATCGGTGCAGATGGCACGCCACGCACGCCGACAGTCAGCAGACCACCGAGAACGGTTTCCGACAGCGTACGCAAACCATTGTCGGCCAAGTACCGCCGCACCGATCCGACCGGCCCCGACAGCATCCGCCCACGTTGTGCCAACTCGTTCATGTCGAAGGATTCCAGCACCCGCCCATGGTCGAGGACCACGGCATGTTCGACCAGTCCCTCCACCTCCGTTATGAGATGGGTGGATATGATCATGGTGCGCGGTCTGTCGCCATATGATTCAATCATGAAGCGGTAGCACAGGTCGCGGGCCGCAGCGTCAAGACCGTCAGTCGCTTCATCAAGTATCACGATATCGGTCGGCGCGCAAAGCGCGGCAACCAGCTTCGCCGCGCCACGCTGGCCGGTGGACAGTCTCATGAAACGAGCGTCAGGCCGCAGTCCGAAAGACTGCATCATACGCCCCGCCAACACATCATCGAATCCGCCGTATCGCCGCGAGATCAGACGGAATACCGATCGCAGACGCCATTCGACAGGATATGGCCAAGTCTCGTCCATCAGCATGAAACGTTTCCGCATGCCGCCGCCATCCGTCATACGGTTGCCGTCGAACGACACGCTGCCGGCATCGGCCACGAGTCGGTTCGCGATGATGTTCAGCAATGTGCTTTTGCCGGCACCATTGCGCCCGAACAGACCATGTATCGCGCCGCTCCGTAATTCCAGATTCACTCCGTTGAGCAGGGACGTTCCATGACGGCTCTTGCTCAGATCGCTGATGACCAGACTCATCGATAGGTCCTTCCGATGATGCGCTGTAGTTGTTCGCAGCTGATGCCAAGCGCCTTTGCCTGCGCGACGAGTTCGACGACCCGCGTGGTGAGCAGTTCCTCGCGTTTGGCGTCACGAGCCTTCTCCCGTGCTCCCGTGGTGACGAACATGCCAAGGCCGCGTCTTTTCTCCAGTAGACCCTGATCGACCAGGAGATTCATGCCTTTGAGCACCGTGGCGGGGTTAATCGCATATGTGGACGAGATCTCGGTGGTGCTGGGCACCTGTTCGCCTTCCGCGAAGGCACCGGAGACGATGGCTTCGCTGATTTGTTCGGCCACCTGCCGGAACAATGGCGTCGTTCCCGAAAAATCGAATCGCATCCGACGCCTCCAGCCGCCTAGTCGGTTCAATATCAACGTCATCCACTCTAACCGTTGGTCTGCCGCGATGCGGCAATGAACGGACGGGAGCATCTCGCAGGGACACGGCACACGTCATGCGCGTGCCTTGAAATAGGCGAACAACTGCCGTTCGCGGATCGTCATACCCCCAACCGCAGTGCCGGCAAGCATCCCGACCGACATGGCGCCCGGAACACGGCATAGCATCGTGACAACCGGCATCGCGTCACCGGATCCGGTCAATATGAGCGGCACGATCGCGACAACCGGCAGACATGCCACGCAAGACGCCGCCACCGTGGCCAGCGTCTCCAAAGACAACTGCAGCAGCATCGCGGTTTTCGGATACCCCGCATGCAACGCGCTCGCTATCTCGATTCTGCGCATGCAAACCGATGCGAACCCCAACGCCATTGCGATGACGAACATCAACAGTGGCGCATACCGGGTGATGCGGGCATCGAAATCCGCCGGGCCAGGCATATGCGACCCCAGCATGGTATTGATCCGGCTGATTTTCGCATGCGGCGTTTCGTTGCTTCCACTCGTCCCGGCAGAGGTGGAGCTCGCAGCGGCGCCGACACCGGATTCGGCATCGGCGCGAATGGAGACACGCAGCAGGCTTTCGATACCGTCGGGAACCGGCCACGCACGGACCAGACAGGTGTCATAGGCCTTGGTATCGTTGCCGGGCGAGATAATCGCATAGCCGTATGTTGGTTGCCTTCCGTCGCTTGGCCAATCGAACGTCGCGGAAACACGCATGCGTGCGCCACCGACGAGCGGCAGCACCGTGCCGGCATGCGCGCCATACGTGCGCGCCACAGCCGTCGACATGATCACACCGGAATTGTCCTTCCGCATCCCTGTCGCCGCGAATACCTGCGCGACATGTGCGCTTGCCTCGTATGTCGGAATCTCGGTCGCGGGCAATGACGCGATGCGCACGCGGTCGGACGACTGCCGGAGGGCGGCGGCGCCCAGCACTCCGTTCGCGGAACGCAGCCCTTCGCAGGCCGCGCCGTCGATTCCTCCCTGCAAAGTGATCGCATAGGTGGAGGCACCTGATTCCTCCCATTTCCGGGCGTCGCCGATCAACCCCGTCATCTGCGTCAGGTCTGCGCACATGCATGCGACCGCGCATATCGACAGCAACAGCGAGATAAGCGCGCATCGGCTCGTACCAGTGGCGACGTTGCGCCAAGTCTCACGCAGCACCGCTTTCAACCGCATCGGTTTCATTGGTAATCCTCCAAATCGATGACATCGGTGGCGGCATCGCGCGTGCGATGATCATGCGTGGCGACCACCACGATCATGCCCTGTCTTGACAACGCGTCCAACCTCGCGTTCACCGTATCCGCCGTATGCACATCGAGCTGCGCGGTCGGCTCATCGACCAGCAGCAGATCGGCGCCCGACGCCACGCCACGCGCCAGCATGAGCCGTTGAGCCTCTCCTCCGGACAGCTCCCGGTATTCGCTGGACGCGCGCTCCGCCAGACCGAACTGGGCAAGCAGCTCGCACGCGCATGCCTCCGCCTGCGGCACATCCAACCCCCGCGCAAGATAAGGCAGAGTCACATGGTCGATCACGCTTCGGCGCGCCACTCCGATGGGATTTTGGAACACCCAGCTGGTTTTCCCGATGTTCAGCCGCTGAATGGATCCTTCCGACGGTTTCACCCATCCCGCCAATATGGACAACAATGTGCTTTTGCCCGAACCGGAAGGCCCCACCAGCGCGTACACGCGATCGGGCCGCAGGTCAGCATTTAACGAACGGAACAGCCAAGTGTCTCCAGTGAATGTGTGACCGACATCGCGCAACGTCACCAGTTTTCCCGGCGTCCGCTCATCATCCCCCTTCATCAGAGGACCCGTGGAATCAACGGGATCACTCATCGGCATGGTTTGCCTCCTTGCGGATTCGTGCGCACTTTGCCCAATGCCGCGCCGGAATCGACCGTGGCCATTGAGCGCCCCAAACGGGAGCCGATCACGGTGACCGCGACGGGCTTGCCATCGGACACCACGCAGGCCTGTTCATCATGTTGCGCGTAGAAAGCGGTGGGTGGCAGCGACCATACATCGATTGGAGTTTTCAGGAGCCATTGCAGGGTGAAGGTCACATCCGACGCGCCGTCCGACGCGCTCTCGGAGGACTCAGCTGTGCCGGACGCCTGCCGATAGGCGTCGCTGCCCAGCAATGCCGCCAGCGTCGACGAGTCGGTAATCACCGTCGTTTGTTGCGGCATGTCGACCATTCGACCGTCCACGTCAAGCACCCGATCTCCTGCGACCACCTCGTCCTGCGGCATGGTCACGGATACCGATTGCGATTGCGAATCGGTGGTCAACAGTTCGGATTTCACGTCGATTGATGCGCCGATGCCGGCAACACAGGAACGGATCGTCACGGATTGCCCATCCAACCACACGTAAGCGTCTTTGGCTAGCGTCCACCCGTTGTCCTTGACCAGCCGTGCCGCGCCGACGGTATCGGCGAGCGCATTGTATGCGAGAATCGTGTCCCAGGTCATCGCATCGCCGTCGGGGGCCGCATATCCAAGCCGTCGCAGCTCGGCGTTCAGCGCCGCCACGTCGCGGCCTCGCATACCGGACTGCAGGTCGCGGAACGGCGGAACGGCGGTATGCAACGACAGCAGCGGCACTTCATCCACTGCGATGAAGCTTGTTCCGGAATCGATGGTTTGTCCGGGCGCGCAACCATAGGCGGTGATGGTGCCCGATTTGGGCGAGGCCACGGTGCGCCCCGTTCCGGTATGGACCGTGACGGTGACGTCTCGAGCATCATCGAACCGGCTTTTCGCCGCAGTGATCGAGCCGGAGGCCGTTGAGGATCGCAACGATTGGGGTATGGCCGGTCGGACCAGCAGGAATCCGCATCCGACGCCTGCCGCCAATGCGATGACTACCAACAGCGCGACGACCGACATGGCCAATGGCTGACGTCGTCGCGTCGCCGGCCGCCGCTTTCCATCCGCATCCGTCCGTCGGTTCCGAACATGCGACCATGCTCTGACGGGTGTTTTGCCGCCCGCCATCACAATGCCCCACATTGTTCGATGATGGCCGCTTTGCGTTTGTCGTAGGCGGGATTGTCCTTGAGGGCGTATTTGCCGATCAGGTCATCGAAGCTCGTTCCGCCGGATTCGCCCATCGTCGCCAGCTCGTCGTAGGCGTCGGCGGTCACGGAGTCGTCCACGATGCCGTGTTTTTTCAGGCAGGCCAGTGTCTTGTCGTTCTGCTGGCGCGCGAGTTGGTCGTTATCGACGTTCTCGGGATTCTCCTTGAGGCTCAGATACAGGTCGACGATGTTCTTGTATTGGGTCTCATTCTGGCAGGCTTCGTCAGCGGCATTGGTGGCGGCAATCTCATCTTCGCTCAAGTTGCGCTTGTCAAGCGCGCCGTCTCCGTAGGACGGGCTGATCGACCCACCGGGGTATCGCGCCTCGCCGGTGTCCACTGTGATGCCTTTCGAGGTCAGGCATTGCGCGTAGCTGGAACCGAGCTGGACCAACTCCTCTTCCGTGATTTTGCCGTCCTCGAGAATCTGGGCGGCTTCAGCGCTACCGGAGTTCTTGATTTTTGCGATTTCGTCCCGATACGACGCGTCCGCGGCGTTGGCGTCCGCATCGCCGCTGATGGCGGACGCCTGGCCCCGTGACGACTGCTCTTGCTTCCGATCTCCTGCCGTGCCGCACGCGCCCAACGATATGCTCAAAGCAAGAACCGTCAGTATTGTCACGATTCGCCGTGGCCGTTGCATCCCGTGGCTTTGATATGTTCCATGCGTCATCGCAGTCCCCCGATCATGAACATCCGGTCATGCCGGACCATCCATCCTGTTGGTTACATGGTTAGTTACATAACTAACTAACCATGTAACCAACAATATCGACCGACACGCAATCGGTCAAATCGTTATAGAAAAGAGACGCACCACGAATATGCGAGACGGTATGGCGCGCACGGATGAGGCATGCGGAGCGACACCTACAGCGAGGCGGCCTGCACCAATCGCTTGGTGTACTCGTCCTGCGGATGGCCCAGCACCTGGTCCGTCGGGCCGACTTCGACCGCGCGCCCGTCGTGCAGGACCAGAATGCGGTCCGCGATGTGCTGCACCACGCCCAGATCGTGGGACACCATGATGATCGCCATATCGGGTTCGGCGTTGCGGATGGCTTCGAAGGATTCAAGGATCCGGACCCTTGCAGCCACGTCGATGGCGCTCATCGGCTCGTCGGCGAGCAACACCTTCGGCTTGTCCGCGATGGCGCGGGCGATCGCCGCGCGCTGCGCCTGCCCACCGGACAGGTCGATGGGGAAACGGTTGACATACGTTCCCGAATCAAGACTGACCATATCCAACGCTTCGGCCACACGTTCCGAGACGTGGTCCCGCGACCAATCCGGATAGTGCAATCGGAGCGGCTCGCCGATGGAACGACCAATGCGCCACCGCGGGTCCAAGGAATCGAACGGGCTTTGGAACACCAATCCGGATTGCGCACGCAGTTTACGTGCCACATCGCCACGAACCAACTCGCCATAGTATTCGACGCTGCCGCTATCAGCATGCTCGAGTCCCAGCAGCACGCGCGTCAGCGTGGTCTTGCCCGACCCGGAGCCGCCGATCACGGCAAGGCATTCCCCCGCGCGCAGCCGCACGTCCACGTCAAACAGCACTTGGCGGCGACGGCGTCCTGCGCCGTACCATTTGGACAGACCGTGGCCTTCCAATATCGTCCGCTTGCCATCACCCATCATCAGGCTCCTTCGTGTTCGACGTGCAGCGACAAGGCACGCGCCGCTTCCACCAGCCGTCGGCCTTCATCGGTTCCGGGATGTGCCAGCACGTCCGCGGTCGCGCCGGATTCCGCGATTCGCCCCTGGTCGAGTACGTAGCAACGTGTGGTGGCGCGGCTCAGCACCGCGAAATCGTGGGTGATGAACAGCATGGAGGCGTTCGCGTCATCCACAAGGGAGGTGAGCAGATCCACGATCTGACGTTGGGTGATCGAATCCAACGCGGTGGTCGGTTCATCGGCAATGATCAGCCGCGGCGATGTGACCAGCGCCGTGGCGATGCCGACGCGCTGCCGTTGCCCACCCGACAGTTCGTGCGGATATTTGCACAACACCTCTTCGCCCAGACCGACCTTGTCCAGCATGCGTGTGACGCGTTCCAAGCGTTCTGCGAGCGTCAGATCGTAATGCAGATACAGCGGAAGACCGACCTGCTGCGCCACCGTCATCACCGGATTCAGCGCGGCGGAAGGATTCTGGAACACCATGCCCACATATCGTCCACGCAGATCGGCGACCGTCGCATCGGATGCGCCGATGATCTGCGTGCCGCCCAACTCCACACTGCCCTCTACCTGCGCGGTGGCGGGCAGCAGCCCCGTCATGGCTTTGGCGATCATCGATTTGCCGGAACCGGACGATCCGACCAGACCGACGCGTTCGCCGTCGGCGATGTCGAGATCGACGCTTTCGATGATCGGCTTGCCGTTGATGGCGATGCTCACATCACGAATCGAAACGCTCATGCAGCCTCCCTCAACGCGGGGTTGGCCAACGGGTCGAGCGCGTCGCGCAGGGCGTCGCCGAACAGGTTCAGCGCGATCACCACCAGCGTCACCACCAGTCCGGGCCACAGCACGGCCATTGGATAGATGCTGATGAAAGTGACGGAGGTGGACAGCGAATGTCCCCAACTCGGTACGTCCGCGCCGACGCCGACGCCAAGATAGGTGAGTCCCGCCTCGGCCAGCATCGAGGTGCCGGCGCTCATGGACAATTGCACGCACAATACCGGCAACGTATTCGGCACGATATGCGAGAAGAACACACGGACCGGACTCGCGCCGGACCACAATGCCGATTCGACGTAGGCGGAACGCGCGGCGAGCAGTGCGGAGGGGCGTAGGATACGCGCCAGATTCAGCCCGTACGCGCAACCGCAGGCAGCCACGACCACTGCTGCGGACGCGCCGAACGGCACAGTGAGGATCAACGCGATCAGTACCGTCGGAATGGAGATCAGCGCGTCGACCACGACCACCGATGTGGACGCAAGCGTACCGGAACGGGACACCATGGCCGCCACCAGTGCGAGGCCAATCGCGGCGGCGACGATGATGGTGAGCGCTGCGATCAGAAGATTCGTTCGGGAGCCGGCCATCAGCCAGCTCAGCACATCCGCTCCGGTACCATCGGTGCCCAACGGATGCGCGGCGGATGGCGAGGCCCACGCGTTGAAACCGTCGGTGTCGAGCAGCGAATACGGCGTCCAGACCAAGGACACCGCAGCGGTCAGCAGCCATAGTCCGATGACGATCGTCGCGTATCTGCCGCTCGCCTTGGCCCAGATGGACGAGACGACCGCACCCGTCGTGCTCATAGTAGCTTCCGCTGGCGTTGTGGACGCTGATTCTTCACCATCCGTAGCGTTCGGAGTTTGCGTAGGATTCGATCTGCTCATGCGTTCACCTTCCCCGAAACGACGCCGGAGGCCTTCAGCCGTGGATCCAGCGCGCGATGCGTCATATCGACCACGAGTCCCAACAGCAGGAAGAATGCGGCCAATAGAAACAGTTCGCTTTGCACCGCGACCAAGTCGCGGTTGCCGACATCGGTGACCAGCATGGCGCCGAGCCCTGGCAGCGCGAACAGATTCTCCACCACCATCACGCCAGTGACCATCTGCGCGAAGGTCAGACCGGCCACGGACACCAGCTGCGGAGTGGCCAAACGCAAGGCCACGCGCAGCACCGCCTGCCGACGGGTCATGCCGCAGGCCATGGCCATATCCACCGCCTGAGAGGAGGCCATATCCCCCACCGCGGCACGCGTGTACCGCATAATGGAGGCCCCGGCCGTGATGCCTGTGGTGAGCGCGGGAAGAATCAACGAGGCGAGCGCACGCATAGGAGCCGACCAGCCGTCGTCCGGGAATCCTTGCGCAGGAAGCAGTCCCAGCAGACCCGAACCGCGGGAGAACAGCAGAATCAGCAGCAGACCACCCCACAATGCGGGAACTGCGCCGGCCACGATCGCAATCCCGTGGAACAGGCCACGCAGATGGTGATTGCGCGTCAACACGGCGGCGCAGCCGAGCGGCAATCCGATCGCCAGTGCAATCAGCAGACTGAGCACAATCAGCGGGAACGTCACGCCGGCACGTGCCGCAACCTGCTGCGCGACCGACTTGCCGCCAATTGCGGACACACCGAGATCACCATGCACCAGGCCCAGTATCCAATCACCGTATTGTGCGACGAGCGGCTTATCCAAGCCGAGCTCGGCACGGAGCGACGCAATACGTTCGGGGGTTGCGTTGGTGCCGGCGATCACTGCGGCCACATCCCCCGGCAACACGCGCAGCATCACGAACACCAACACCGATAGGCCTATCAGGGCCGCCACGAACAGCATCAGCCGCTTTCCCACGAATCGCATGATCGTTCACGCAGCCTTGCCTACTTGGTTTTCGAGATCTGCCACAGCGGCAGCACGGTCTGACTCAGCTTGCTGGGGAAGCCTTGCACGTGCTTGTTGGATGCCACCGTCACGCGGTAGCCGAACAGCCAGTCCGCAGGAGCGTCCTCGCTGACGGCTTTGGCCGCCCTTTTGAGATAATCGGCGCTTTGCTGCTCATCGGTGGATTCGAGCGCCTTGGCATACCATTCCCGCGCCTGCTTGCCGTCGTAATGGTAGTAGTAGTCCGGCGTGGTCCACTTGTAGAAGTCATGGCTTTCGGCATGGTCCACCAGCGAAAGCTCATAGTTGCCGTTGGCGTGCACGTCCTGAAGCCATGTGGAGAATTCCACGTAGTTGATCTTCAGATCGATGCCGATTTTGGCGAGCTGGCTTTTGAGCTGGTCGCCGAGCTCACTGCCATACGTGTTGGCGTAGGTGAGGGTGAGCCGCAGCGGATTGTCGGTGGAATATCCGGCGTCTTTCATGAGTTGCCTGGCCTTGCTCACGTTGTACGGGTACAGGCCGGTCAGGTCCTCATAGCCGGGGTCGACAGAGGGAATCGGACCGCCGAGCGCGTAATCCACATTTCCACGTGAGGCGATGATCTCCTTGTGGTTGATGCCGTATCGAATGGCCTGACGGACACGCTTGTCTTCGAGTTTGTCGTTCGTGCAGTTGAACGCAAGCACGAACTTGTCGCTGCCGTCGGCCGCGGACACCCGATATGTGTTGGTATCGAGCGATTTGGCGAGCGTGGCGTTCACCGGGGAAAGCACGTCGACGTCACCCCCTTTGAGCGCATTGACGGCCGCGTTGTCATCGGTGATGAATTTGAGCACCACATGTTCGGTGGCGGGTTTGTGCGCGCTGCCCCAATATTTCGGATTGGCTTTGAGCACCATCTTGCTGGCCGGGTCGAAGGATTCGACGGTATACGGACCGGAACCGACGGCCTCGGTCTTCGCGTTATACGTGGCGTTCTTATCGAACACCAATCCCGGGCGTCCGGTCAGATACCACAGGAGATTGGAATCAGGGGCATCGAGCGTGAGCCTGACCGTGTCGGCATCGACGGCTTCGGCCTTGTCGAGGCTTTCCACCTGGTTGGCGTTGTAGTACTGCTTCTCCTTGAGCTGGTTGATGGACCACGCCACGTCGTCGGCGTCGAGTTTGTCGCCATTGGAGAAACACATGTTGTTGTTGAGATGGAACGTGTAGGTTTTGCCGTCCTTGGAAATGTCCCAGGATTTCGCGAGGCCCGGCTGCACTTTGTTGTCGGAGTCGCGCGACAGCAGCGCTTCGTAGACGTTGCCGATCAGCACCTGTTCGATGGCCGATCCGGACTGGTGGCGGATGTCGAGGCTGACCGGGGCGAGTTTGAGCCCGATGGTGACGGTGTCGGCTTTAGTTACGCCGGAAGTGTTCGCGTCATCGTTTTTGCCGCGCGTCACTGCAATGGCGACGATCACCGCGACGGCGGCGATGATGGCGATCAACGCGATAAGCCACTTCTTCGGGCCTTGCGATTTCGCGCCGTTCGACGATTTCGCACGCGCGTTCAGCGTGGCGTCGGTGCTTGCCGTGGACTGCGGCTGCTGTTCGTTCTCCTGTTTGGTTGCGTCGGCTTCGCCGTGCGCACCGGTAGGTGACGACATGGGATTTCTCCTCTTCGTATTTTCGACTATGTGTTGTGATTGCGGTTGACCGCCTGCGTGAGGTCGATCACCACGGCCTGATTCTACCGTCCGCCATACCCGCGGCCCGTTCGGATTCGCCCGCAAAGCGCGCGGAGGCTTCGGCCCGGTTATATACTTGACGCAGTCGCGGCAGGTCACAACGAGAAGGACGGTTGATCCATGGCGCATATTCTTTTGGGGGTCACCGGCAGCATCGCCGCGTTCAAGGCCTGCCATCTCGCCTCCGATTGGAGCAAGCAGGGGCATGAGGTGCGTGTGGTGATGACCGCCGCCGCACAGGAGTTCGTCACTCCCCTGACGTTCAGTTCCCTCACCCACACGCCGACACGCACGTCCATGTTCGCCGCCGGACATCATCCCGGCGCTACGGCCGACGTGGCACCCGGACCGGACGGTCCGCTGCAGATCAGCCACGTGGCCGACGCGAAGTGGGCGAATCTGCTGGTAGTCGCTCCGGCGAGCGCCGATATCATCGCGAAAATCGCCTGCGGCATCGCCGATGACCAGCTGACCAGCACCATACTCGCGTACGACAAGGGACCGAAGATCCTGTGCCCCGCCATGAACGTGCATATGTATGAAAACGCCGTGACGCAACGCAATCTCAATACCTGCCGTGAGCTCGGTTGGACGATTGTGGAGCCGGAAAGCGGCATGCTGGCCTGCGGCGACGCCGGCAAGGGACGTATGGAGGAGCCGGCACGCATCGAAACGGCGGTGAAAGCGCTGCTGCTTGCGAATCGTCCGGACGGCGAGCTGCCGCTTAAGGGACTTGCCGTGCTCGTCACCGCCGGCCCGACGCAGGAGCCGCTTGATCCGGTGCGGTTCCTCACCAACCATTCCACCGGCAAAATGGGGTACGCTCTGGCCGAACAGGCACGCGATCTGGGCGCGCAGGTGACGCTTGTGTCCGGTCCGGTGGCGTTGGACGCCCCGTATGGCGTGGATGTGGTCAATGTCACGACCGCACGGGATATGTTCGACGCGGTGACGAACCGGTTCGCGGACACGGACATCACCGTCATGGCCGCGGCCGTCGGCGATTTCCGCCCGGTCGAGCAGGCGCAGGACAAAATCAAGAAGAACGGGCGCAGCAGCATCGAACTCGAACTCACCTCGAATCCGGACATTCTGGCTTGGGCCGGCGAACATAAGCGGCCGGACCAGACATTGTGCGGATTCGCCATGGAAACGCGCGACCTTGAGGCCAACGCGGCGAAGAAGCTTAACGGCAAGCATTGCGACATGCTAGTGGCCAACAATCTGCGCACCCCCGGCGCCGGTTTCGCAGCGGACACGAACGTGGTGACGGTGCTGACGCCGGGCGAAACCGCAGACAGGCCAAGCATCGAACGATGGAGCAAGATGGGCAAGGACGCACTTGCGAAACGTATTCTTGTCAAGCTCGTAGCCATGCGTGCGGACGGCGAACGGCGCTAACCGCAGCATTTTCGAATCGCAATAACCGTATCAATCGCAATAATCGCAATATTTCAACGGAACTTCCGCAAAACGCGAAGGAGAACGCAACATGCTTCTGATGGCTGTGGATATCGGCAACACGAACGTCGTGATCGGTTTCATCGACGATGGGCGCATCGCGGGCACGTACCGCATCACCACGAAGGCGAACCACACGTCCGACGAATACGGGCTGATGATCACGCAGTTTCTGGCTTTGAGCGGCTACAAGCCGGCGGATGTCGATGATGTGATCATTTCGTCCGTGGTGCCGAAGGTCATGCATTCGTTCCGTGCGAGCATCGTGAAGTTCCTCGACATCGATCCGATGATCGTGGGACCGGGCATCAAAACGGGACTCAACATCCGCATGGACAATCCGCAGAACATGGGCGCGGACTGCATCGCCGACTGCGCGGGCGCGTATTACGAGTATGGCGGGCCGATTCTGGTGGCTGATTTCGGCACGGCCACCACGTTCAACTACGTCACCGCGGACGCGTCGGTGATTTCCGGACTGATCACCACCGGTATCCGCACCGCCGCGGCCGCACTGTGGGAAGGGACGGCGCAGCTGCCGGAAGTGGAGATCACCCGTCCGAAGTCGATTCTGGCGAAGTCCACGAAACCGGCCATGCAGGCGGGCCTGTACTACAACTTCCTCGGCGGCATCGAACGCACGATCGCGCAGTTCCATAAGGAGATCGACGAGGATTTCCGTGTGGTGGCGACGGGCGGATTGAGCCGCGTGTTCGCCGACGACACGAACATGATCGACATTTACGATCCGGACCTGATTTTCAAGGGCATGCGGCACATCTACGACCGAAACGTCCGCTGATTCAAGAGCCAGCGACGGGAACCGGCGATCATAGCCCGGCAATCTGAAAACCGACGGCCTGCGGATAATGCGCTATCCGCAGGCCGCAATCGATTAAACCAATTACACAGACGCTATTGGATGGTGAAGCCCTGGTTGGCTCCGTATTCTTTCAGGTCCTTCTGCCATAGGGCTATACCGCCCTTAAGTTTGATGCGGTCGGACGATTCGGTGTTCTTCAACGCATCGCCGATGTTGGAGGTGTCGGAGACCTGACCGCCTGCGGCGATGATGTTGAGCCTGTTCTGCTCTTTGCGCAGCAGGCTCGACCATTTGTAGGCCTTGCCCACCGTGGACCGGAAGTCGCTGCGCGCATACACTTCGAACGGCAGATACTGGTATCCGGTCGACACGTTCTCCGCGGCCTGGGACAGCACGCGGTTGTATTCCTGCCCGCCGAAATAGGGCACTTCGATGCCACGGTCGTCGGTCACCGTGGTCTTGCTGAGGAATTTCGAGTCGGATAGGGTGTTTTTGTCGGCTGGGAACGCGCCGCCATCCACGCGGGTTGTGATGCCTTTGGCATTGTGGCAGGCGTATTCGATGAAACGGTATGAGGCTTCGGGTTTGCGGGAACGTTGCAGCACGGCAAGGGCCGAACCGCCGTTTTCCGATGTGGTGGCCTTGCCGTCGGGCGTCGGCATCTGGGCCACGCGCCACAGGCCGGCCGCGCCGGGAATGTCGGACATGAGCAGCGAAGGCAGCCATGCGCCGGAGAACAGCGAGGCGACTTTGCCTTGTCCCACGGCCGATTTCCATCGATCCGACCATGACGTGAGGTTTGTTGCCACCAAACCCTCATCGATCATCTTCTGCCAGAATTCGGTGAATTCGCGGGTGCCTTTATCTTCGGTGAGTCTGATGGTCACGTTCTTGCCATCGTTGGACGTGGAGAACGGGCGTCCGCCGGCGAGCCAGATCATCGTGTCGTAGAAGCTGGCGTCGCCGGAATCGGCGGTGATGTACACGCCGATTTTCTTGAGTTTTTTGGCGGCCTCGTAGTAGTCGTCCCATGTGCGGATCTTGGACGCGTCCACGCCAACCTGTTCGAACACGCTGTTGTTATAGAAGAAGGCCATCGGGCCGGAGTCCATGGGAAGCCCGTACACCCGTCCGTTGAGCTGCACCGACGCCCAGGTGCCGGGCGTGTAGAAATCGGCATAGCCTTCGGTTCTGCCGGTGATGGGCACGAGCTGGCTGCTGACCGCGTACTGGCGCAATGCGTAATATTCCAGCTGCACCACGTCGGGAATGCCGTAACCGTCTTGGATGGCGTTGTTGAGTTTGTCGTAACCGCTGGTGTTCTTCCAAACCACGCGGATGTCGGGATTGTCTTTTTCGAAGCCGGCGATGACCTGTTTCATGCTCGGCTCCCACGACCATACGGTGATCTGTGTGCGTGTGTCCGTATTGGCCCCGCATGCGGCGGCGCTGGCCGCCATGACGCCCGCGCAGCAGATGGCGATGAGCTGCTTCACCAGTTTCGCCGATTTCAGCACCACGCCCACGGACCTCCGTTTTGTATTTCGCCTGCGATTACCACCATAAGATTATACGGGTCATGCGGAAGCCACGCACAAGCCTGGAAAGACTCCCCATATCCACCCAAATACGCCGAATGCGGAAGAACCGCTCCGGAAGCGAACTTCCAAAGCGGTTCCCTGCGATATCGCATCGGCGGCTAAGCCGGTACGCAATCAAGCTTCGATGCCGAGCTTGGCGCGTTCCTTCTTGGAATACATGAAGGCCGGCAGCTGACGGCCCTGCTTGAGCCAGGCATGGTATTCGGCGGTGGCCGCGAACTCCACATCGGACGCGGAGTTCAGGCAGGTTTCCACGGAATCCTGGATGACGCCGATGATGAAGCCGACGCCCACCACCTGCATGGCGATGTCGTTGCTGATGCCGAACAGCGAGCAGGCCATCGGGATGAGCAGCAGCGAGCCGCCTGCCACGCCGGACGCGCCGCATGCGCCGAGCGCTGACACCGCAGACAGCAGAATGGCGGCCGGCAGGGAGATCTGGATGCCGAGCGTGTTGGCGGCAGCCATGGCCATGATGGTGATGGTGATGGCCGCGCCGTTCATGTTGATGGTGGCGCCCAGCGGAATGGACACGGAGTACATGTCCTTGTCAAGCCCGAGCTTCTCGCACAGCTGCATGTTGACGGGGATGTTCGCAGCGGAGGAGCGGGTGAAGAACGCGGTCAGGCCGGATTCCTTGAAGCAGCGGTAGACCAGCGGGTACGGGTTGCGGCGCAGGAAGATGAAGATGACGAGAGGGCCGAACACGAGCACCATGAGCAGCATGGTGCCGACGAGCAGGAGCAGCAGGCTGCCGTACTTGGTGAATGCGGACAGGCCGTTGTCGGCCACGTTGGTGAACACGAGGCCCATGATGCCGAACGGGGCGAGGTTGATGACCCAGCGGATCACCTGGGACACGGCGTCGGCCACGTTGGCCATGAACGCTTTGGAACTTTCGTTGGCGATGGACTTCATGGCGAGTCCGAACAGGCAGGCCCACATCAGGATGCAGATGTAGTTGCCATCGATGATGGCCTGGATCGGATTGGCCACGATGTTGGTCAGCAGCGTCTGGATGACTTCGGAAAGGCCTTGCGGCACCACGTCGGCTTTGGCGGCCTTGCCCAAGGACAGGGTCTGCGGGAATAGACGGGAGGTCAGCACGGCCACGACCGCTGCCAGGAACGTGGTGAACAGGTACAGGAACAGCACGGTGCCGAAACGGCGGTCGAGTTTCGACGTGCCCTGCGCAAGGGCGCTGGCCACCAGTACGAACACCAGAATCGGTGCCACGGCCTTCAACGCGGCCACGAACAGGGTGCCGAATTCGCCGATCCAGGTCACGTGGGGCATGGTCAATGCCAGCACGGTGCCGATGATCAGGCCGACGATGATACGGACGATCAGCGATGCGCCGTTGTAGATGTCGGCGACGCCGCGGACGGCTTTCGAGATTTTACCCATGGTTCTCTCTTACTCTCGTGATGCCGGAAACGCTCCGGCAAGTCAACAGAACGCCATGATAATCGGGCGTGTCGGACGAGATAGGGGAATGTCCAAAATCGTGGGTTTCTATAAGCCCGCGCCCAACGGCACGTGCGATACGAATCGACGTGGCTCGCCGTTGAGCGGGTCATCGAATCGCAGTTCGCGCGCCACCAATTCCAAGGGTTGCGAGAAGTCGTCGTACGCGCGCTGCACGATGTCCGGGTAGAAATCGTCGCCCAATATCGCCAGTCCGAGCGAATTCATATGCACGCGCAACTGGTGCGTCTTGCCGGTTTTCGGATGCAGCGTGTAATTCACGTACGGTCTGCCGGCAACGAAGCGGATGCCGCTTCCCCGTTCGATCAGCGTTTCCGCGTTGGGCACGTCGGCGCTTTCGTACGCCTGCAATCGTCCGCGGTCCTTGTTGATATGCGACCTGCGTACCAGCGGAAACGGCAGGTGCCGGTCGATGCGCACCGCCGTTCCATATCGCGGCCGCTGCGTCGGGGCGAGCGGTGCCAGGCATTCGTAGGCTTTGACGGTTTTGCGATTTTGGAACAGCATCTGGTACGCGCCTCGCGCAGACGGATTACGTACGAACACGACGACGCCTGCGGTCAGTCGGTCCAAACGGTGCGCCGGCGTGATGTTCGGCTCGTCGTACCGCTCGCACAACCGGACCAGCGCGGTTTCGCGATACCACATGCCGCGTGGCGTGGTGGCGAGGAAATGCGGCTTGTCGATGACGATGATGTTCTCGTCCTCGTACAGAACCTCATATTCGAAGGGAATATGAGGTTCCTCGAGCACGTACCGGTGCCTGCGTTCGTTACTCAACGGTGACGGACTTGGCGAGATTGCGCGGCTTGTCGACGTCGTAGTTCTTGAGCTTGGCCATGTCCATGGCGAACAGCTGCAGCGGCACCACGTCCACCAGCGGGCTCATCAGCGTCGGGCATGCGGGACGCCAGAACACCACGTCGGCGTAACGCTCCACATCCGGATCGTTCTCCTCGGCCACGGCGATGATGTAGGCGCCGCGGGCCTTGACCTCCTCGATACCGGAGATGACTTTGGCGTGCAGCACGTTGCGTCCGCGCGCGGGCGGCACGATGAACACGACCGGCTCGCCCTCGTCGACCAGCGCGATCGGACCATGCTTGAGCTCTCCCGCGGCGAAGCCCTCGGTGAAGGTGTAGGCGATCTCCTTGAGCTTCAGCGCGCCTTCCATGGCGACCGGATACCCCACATGACGTCCGAGGAACAGGAAGGACTTCGCGTCCACCATCTGCTTGGCGGCCTCCTGCACGGTCTTGGTCTGGGTGTCGAGGACCCACTGGATCTTGCGGGGCATGTCCTTCAGAGAGTCCAAAGTCTGGGCGATTTCGTCTCGATACATGGCACCCTTGACTTGGGCCAGATACAGGCCGAGCACGTATGCGGCGGTGATCTGCGCCACGAACGCCTTGGTGGAGGCGACCGCCACTTCCGGACCGGCGTGGGTGTAGAGCACCGCGTCAGATTCGCGTGGGATGGACGCGCCCTGCGTGTTGCAGATGGCCAATACCTTGGAGCCCTGTTCACGCGCGTGGCGCAACGCCATCAGCGTGTCCATGGTCTCGCCGGACTGGGAGATGGCCACCACCAACGTTCGGGGGGTGAGGATCGGGTCACGGTAGCGGAATTCGTGGGCGAGTTCCACTTCTACCGGAATGCGCACCCAATGCTCGATGGCGTATTTGGCCACCATGCCCGCGTACGCGGCCGTGCCGCAGGCGATGACGATAATCTTGTCGATGGCTTTGAAATCATGCTCGTCGATGCGCACCTCATCGAGGTTGATATTGCCGTTCTCGTCGAGACGCCCCAGCAGAGTGCACTGCACGGCGGCCGGATCCTCATGGATCTCCTTGTCCATGAAGGAGTCCCAACCGCCCTTTTCGGCGGCGGACGCATCCCAATCCACGGTGTAGGTCTTCGGATGTTCCACGATGTTGCCCATGAAGTCGGAGACGACGACCTTGTCTGCGGACACCATCACGGCCTGGTCCTGGTCGATTTCCATGGCGCGCTTGGTGTAGGCCACGAACGCGGCCACGTCGGAGCCGAGGAAGTTCTCGCCTTCGCCAAGACCGACCACCAGCGGCGAATCGTGACGGGCGCCGACCACGATGTCCGGCTGGCGCACGTCCGTGGCGAGAATGGTGAACGCGCCTTCCAGCATGCGGGCCAGACGGCGGATGGCCTTGAACAGGTCAGGCTTACCGGTTTCCTCGATGATCTTGTCGCTGATTTTGCCCAGCAGCTTCGCCGCGACCTCGGTATCGGTTTCGGAGACGAAACGATAGCCCTCCGTCTGCAGGTCGAGACGAAGCTGGGAAGCGTTTTCGATGATGCCGTTGTGGATGATGGCGACCTTGCCGTCACGCGACGTGTGCGGATGCGCGTTAGTGTCGTTCGGCACGCCGTTCGTAGCCCAACGCGTATGGCCGATGCCCACGGTGGCGTCCGGCATCGGATCACGTTCGATGTCCTGCACCAGGTTGGCCAGACGTCCGGCCTTCTTACGGACGGCCACACGCTCCATGCCAGGCGCCGTCAGCGCCACGCCGGCCGAATCATATCCGCGGTATTCCAATCGCTGAAGTCCTTGGAGACACACCTCCAAAGGCTTGCCGCACGCGGTCCGAACATTTCCTGCATATCCTACGATTCCACACATAGCTCCTTAGCCTATCGGGTAAGGATGTCAATCATGAAACCAAGCCGCGCGTCCTTACAAATCTTTGCCATATATGCGAAATCCCACTCCCCCAGGGAAATCGTGCGAACCAGTGGCGCACGCAACGCGCCCATCGTCGGCAGCAAAAAGAAAACCCAACCCACCGGACGTCTGCGGACGCTTGACGTCAGTGGATTGGGAATTTACGGCAGTACGACAGCCTTACTTGCTACAGGACGTGCTGCAAGAAGTCCTTAAACCTCGACTCCTTCGGATGGTCGATGATCTCCGGTCCGCCCTGTTCGACGACCACGCCACCGTCCATGAAGACGATCTGGTCGGCGACCTCGCGCGCGAAGCCGATCTCATGGGTGACGACCACCATGGTCATGCCTTCCTTGGCGAGGTCGAGCATGACGTTGAGCACTTCGCCGACCAGTTCCGGATCAAGCGCGGATGTCGGTTCGTCGAACAGCATGATCTCCGGCTTCATGGCAAGCGCGCGGGCGATGGCCACGCGCTGCTGCTGGCCGCCGGACAGCTGTGCCGGATAGTAGTCGAGACGCTCCCCCATGCCGACGCGGTTCAGCTCCTGAATGGCGAGTTCGCGGGCTTCCTTCTTGTCCATGTGCTTGACGTGGACCGGAGCCTCCATGACGTTTTCAAGAGCCGTCATGTGCGGGAACAGGTTGAAGCGCTGGAACACCATGCCGAGTTTGGAACGCTGTTCGGCCACTTCCTTGTCGTTCAGGGTCTGCAGCACACGTTCGCCGCCCTTGTCGACGTACTTGTAGCCGATCATTTCGCCGTCGACGTCGATTTCGCCGCCGGTCAGGGTTTCCAGCTGGTTGATCAGACGCAGGAACGTGGATTTGCCGGAACCGGACGGTCCGAGAATCACGGTGACGGTGCCGGGCATGACGGTCATGTCGATGCCTTTGAGCACGTGCAGGTTGCCGAAGGCCTTGTGCACCTGGGTCGCCTTGACGGCGGGAACGATTTCGTTGGTTGTGATTTCGCTCATGGTCATTCCCCTCACGCGGTCATTCCCGCGAACGTGGCTTCGTTCTGCTTGTCGACGTCATCCTTGGGTTCGCCGAAGGTCTTGCCCGGCAGCGGCGTGCGCTTGCCGCGGGCTCCGGCGGGACGGGCGTCGAAGCCCTTGCCGAAGTGCTTTTCAAGTCGCGACTGGATGACCATCAGGATGGAGGTGATGACCAGATACCAGATGCAGGCCACGATCAGCAGCGGAATCGGCTTGTACAGACGGGTCGCGATCGCCGTGGTGGCGAACTGCAGTTCCAGCGTGAACGGCACGGCGTTGACAAGCGACGTGGTCTTCAGCATGCCGATGAACTCGTTGCCGGTCGGCGGGATGATGATGCGCATGGCCTGCGGCAGCACGATGCGACGCATGATGAGCGTGCGCTTCATGCCGAGGGCCTTTGCGGCTTCCGTCTGCCCCGGATCGACGGCCTCGAGGCCGGCGCGCACGATTTCGGCCAGGTAGGCGGCTTCGTTCAGGGCCAAGCCCAGCCATGCGGCGTTGAACGCGGTGATGACAGACTGGGAGTCAATGCTCCAGAATTCGATTGAGGTGAACGGGATGCCCACGCCGATACGCGGCACCAGCACCGCGAACAGACCCCAGAAGACCAGCTGCGTGTACACAGGGGTTCCACGGAAGAACCAGATGTAGAACCAGCTCACGCCGCGCAGCACCGGGTTGATGGATTTGCGCATGACCGCCAGAACGACCGCCAGAATGATGGCGATGACCATCGAGATGACGGTCAGCAGCAGCGTGTACTTGATGCCTTCCAGTACGTTCTCGTTGAACAGGTATTTCCAGACCACGTTCCATTCGAAACGCGGATTGGTGACCAAAGCCTGCACCAGCATCGCGGCGAAGAGCGCGACGATGATGGCCGCTACGATCGGACCCGTACGCTTGACAGGCAAGGCTTTAATGCGATTGGGAATATCGAGGCCGTCGCCGTCGACTTGTTTCTTCGCCATGATGCTGTTTCCTTTTTCTATCTATCTGATGAGATCAGTTGAGGTCGGTCGGATTGATCTCAGCCTTGTCGAGAGCGCCGGACTCGACGCCCCAATGCTTGAGGATCTTCATGTACGTGCCGTCATCCATCAGCTTCTGCACGGCCTTCTGCACGGCCTCGTCGAGCTGCTGGTCGCCCTTCTTGATGGCGATGCCCTGCTTGGCCACGCCTTCAACGTCGCCGAGCGCCTCAAGCTGGCCGTCGGTCTGGGAGATCGCGTAGCCGGCGACCGGCGAATCGGCGTAGAACACGTCGGCCTTACCGGTGGCCACTGCGGTGGCGGCTTCGGCCTGACGCTTGTAGGACATCACTTCGGCCTTCTTGTCGGCCTCGCAGCCCTTGGCGATCTTGTTGGCCTCGTCCTCCTGGACGGTGCCGGTCTGCACTGCGATCTTCGCGCCGCACATGTCGGAGGTGTCGAGCTTCTTCGGGTTGCCCTTCTGCACGGCCCACGTGGAGCCGGCGCGGTAGTAGCTCACGAAGTCGACGGACTGCAGACGCTCTTCGGTGATGGTCATGGCGGTGATGCCCAGATCATACTTGGAGCCGATGGACGGGACGATGGTGTCGAACATGGAGGAGACGATCTTCGGCTTCAGACCCAGCGTCTGGGCGATGGCCTTGGACATGTCCACATCATAGCCGACCGGGGTCTTGCCGTCCTCGGCGTAGAATTCGGCCGGAGCGTAGGACAGCTCCATGCCCACGGACAGCTCGCCGGACTTGACGGTCTTCGCGGAGGCGGCCAGCTTGGCCAGCTCGTCATCCTTCTTGATGGTGCTCACATCGTAGCCGACGGTGGTGTTCTTGGCCTTCGACTCGCTCTTGGCGTCACCGGAATCCGTGGTGCCGCACGCGGCGACGGAGAACATCATGGCCGCGCTCAACGCAAGTGCGGCAAACGACTTGAACTTCAACGACATATCTGTATATCTCCTTATTCTCTTCTCATCCACTGAACAATAATCGTTCATTCGTCAACAAACGTCCAGTATTCCAAAGGCTCACGATAAAACCGCAATGCTACACCGACGTTAATCGACGAAAACGTGGGGGCATCGGCCGCATGTCCGATGCCCCCACGCCCCGCGTTGCCGACGTGCGGCTCAGCCCAGATCGGCCGGATTGATCTCGGCCTTGTCGACAGCGCCGGATTCGACGCCCCAATGCTTGAGGATCTTCATGTATGTGCCGTCATCCATGAGCTTCTGCATAGCGGCCTGAACCGCCTTGGCCGTGTCGGAATCACCCTTCTTGATGGCCACGGCCTCCTTGGTCACACCCACATCCTCGCCAAGGGCCTCGAGCTGGTCATCGGTCTGCGAGATCGCATAGCCGGCGACCGGCGAATCGGCGTAGAACACATCGGCCTTGCCGGTGACGACATTGGTGGTGACATCGGTCTGCAGCTTGTTCGACAGGATCTGGATGTCCAGCTTGTTGTCCGCCTTGCACTGCTCGGCGGCCTTGTTGACTTCCTCCTCCTGCGTGGTGCCGGTCTGCACCGCGATCTTGAGTCCGCACAGTTCAGAGGTGTCGATCTTGTTCGGATTGCCCTTCTTGACCACCCACGTGGAGCCGGCCTTGAACATGCTGACGAAATCGACCGCCTGCATACGTTCAGGAGTGATGGTGAACGACGAAACGCCGATATCGTACTTCGAACCGATCGACGGAATGATCGAATCGAAATTCGACGTCTGCGGATCCGCCTCGAGGCCGAACGTCTTCGCCAAAGCCTTGACGATGTCCACATCGAAGCCGACCGGCGTCTTGCCATCGGAAGCCAGGAACTCGGCCGGCGCATACGAGGTATCCATGCCGACGGTCAGCTTGCCATCCTTCGTGACGGATGACGGCAGCATCTTGGCGATTTTCTCGTCCTTCTTCACACCGGACACATCGTAACCGGTGCTCGACGACGAGCTCGAATCGTTGGAAGCCGCGGAATCCGTCTTATCGGATGTTCCGCAGGCTCCCATCGAAACGACCATCGCCGCGCTCAACGCGAGCGTCGCCCAGCCTTTCATGTTCTTCATCATGGCAGATCCTCTCTTCAACCCAGCCAAACCAACCAACCAAATGTGGTCATGGCAGATAACCTAAGAGCGGATTGCTACGAACGTATTAACGGACGCAAAAACCGAAACATTCACTCGTCGGTGCCGGGCGTGTTGATTTCCGGCTTGCTGATGGCGCCGTCCTCGACGCCCCAGTACTTGAGGATCTTCATGTAGGTGCCGTCATCGATGAGCTTCTGCAGGGCCTTCTGCAGAGCCTCGTCCATCTGCTTGTCGCCCTTCTTGACGACGATGCCTTCCGGAGCGATGCCTTCGGTCTTGCCAAGCGTTTCGAGTTCGCCGTCGGTCTGCGCGATCGCGTAGCCGGCGACCGGCGAATCAGCGTAGAACACGTCGGCCTTGCCGGTGACGACGTTGGTGGTCACATCGGTCTGCAACTTGCTGGAGATAACGTCCATTTCCGCCTTGCCGTCGGCCTTGCATTGCTTGGCCATCTTGTTGGCGGCGGTCTCCTGCATGGTGGCGGTCTGCACGGCCACCTTCTTGCCGCACAGATCGGACGTGTCGACCTTGTTCGGGTTACCCTTCTTCACGGCCCATGCGGAACCGGCGTTGAAGTGGCTGACGAAGTCGACCGCCTCGAGGCGTTCCTTGGTGACGGTGAACGACGAGATGCCGATGTCGTACTTGGCGCCGACGGCCGGAATAATCGAATCGAAGTTCGCGGTTTCCGGATCGGCCTCAAGACCGAACACTCCGGCCAGCGCCTTGGCGATGTCCACGTCGAAGCCGACCGGCGTCTTGCCGTCCGCGGCCAGGAATTCGGCCGGCGCGTACGACGTATCCATGCCGATGGTGAGCTTGCTGTCCTTGGTCACATAATCCGGCAGCATTTTGGCGATCGCGTCGTCCTTCTTCACGCCGGAAACATCGTAACCGGTCAGTTCGCTGGACTTCGAACTGGATTTCGACGCCGAGGCGTCGCTGTCGTCGCTGGTGCCGCATGCCGCGCCGGTGGCGAGCATGGCCACGCTCAACATGAACGCGGCGGCGGTTTTCAGGGCTTTTCCTGCTTGCATGTTTCCTCTCCTATGGATTCATATCGGCCTGTTCAGCCGAACCGTATCCTAGCGTAAAGAGGGTGTGTTACAAAAATTTTCCTGAATCGGCGTTCTTTCACTATGTGAAACCGGAATTTTTCCGATTTATCGCACCTGCTTGTTGGCGTATCGCATGGCTCGCAGCGCCTCACGCTTGTCCTGCTCCTCGCGAAGCGACTGGCGCTTGTCGAATTCCTTCTTGCCTCGGGCGAGCGCGATCTCGACCTTGACGCGGCCGTCTTTGAAATACAGGCTCAGCGGAATGATGGTGAATCCCTTGGCCTGGGTTTGGCGGGCCAGCTTGTCGATCTGCGCCGCATGCAGCAGCAGCTTGCGCTTGCGTTTGGGTGCGTGGTTGTTCCACGTGCCGTTGAGATATTCGGGAATGTTGGCTCCCTCAAGCCACATCTCCCCACGACGGTCGATGGTGATGAACGATTCGGCCAGCGACGCCCGTCCTTCACGAAGCGACTTCACTTCGGTGCCGGTCAACACGAGACCGGCCTCATACTTGTCTTCGATGGCGTAGTCGTGACGCGCCTTCTTGTTCTGCGCGATCGGTTTGGTTCCCTGTTCCTTGGCCATGTCGGACCTCCTTCCCGGTTCTTTCGATCAGTGTATGCAACGCGACTCCGTCGACCATATCACGAAAGCGCGTCGCCCGACGATGCGGACGGCGCGCTTGCCGTGGTTTCATGTCTGGAACGGAACCGTCAGTAGTGGACGTACTGGTAGGCTCCGGCGTTGGAGATCGTCTCCCAAGCCGGGAACGTCGCGAAGCCGGTGCCGCCTTCGGAGATCAGGACCGAACCGTCGGCGTTCACGCGTTCCACGACGGCCACGTGGCCGTACTGCCAGTCGGCGGTCCAATGTCCGCCTACGCTTTGGCCGCGCGCGAACACCATCGCCGCGCCGACATGCGGGGTGTTGTTCACCAGGTATCCGAGTCCACGAGCGGTATTGGCCCAATCGGCGCCGTTGCCCATGTAGGAGCCGACCGGAAGGCTCAGCTGGGAACGCCTCAGGTATGCCCACAGCGTGCACTGGCGGGACGGATACGCGGCACCGCCGACCGTGTTGCCGGTGTTGTGTCCGTAGCAGTATCCGGAACCGGCCGGGCAATTGCCGGGCACCGCATAGTTCATGCCGCTGGCGCCGCCGGAATTGTTGTTATTGGGCGTCGGAGCCGGCGCAGGTGCAGGCGCGGGAGCGGGATTGTAGTTCGTGTTGTTGTTCGGACGCGACTGCTGCTGGTTGTTATTGGGGTTGACAGCGGCGTTGTTGGAATTGTTGTACTGGTTGTTCCATGAATCGATCTGCGATTTCATGGCGACGATGTCCGCCGCTTCCTTGGCGCTCTGCGTTGTCAGCTGGCTCTTCTGCGATTCGAGCTTCTCACGTTTCGCCGTGCCCTCGTCACGCAGCTTCTGCAGGGCGGTCTGCTTGGCGCTGGCCTCGCTTGCCGCCTGCTGGGCGCTTGCCGCCTGCTGGTCGGCCTGCTCCTTGAGCTGGGTGATCTTCTGCTCGATGGCGCCCAGACGGTCCTTGCGGTTCATCGACGTGTTCAGCTCGTTCGCCGCGTCGGTTGCCGCGTTGGATTCGCTTCGCGTGACCGCGGCCTGCGACTGCATCTTGTTGACGAAATCGTCGGCGGTCGTCGAATCGGTGACGAAATCCAGCACATCCGACGTACTGGAGCCGTGGAAGCTCTCGCGGGCGAGCTGCGCGACGGCGGCCTTGGCGTCATCATAGTCGGAGCCGGTCTGCTTGATCTGCTCCTCAAGGTTCGCCTTGTCCTGCTGGGCCGCTTGCAACCGCTGCGTGGTCGCTTCCGCCAGGCTCTGCGCCTGTTCTGCCGCCTGCTGGGCAGATTCCGCGGCCTCGACCGCCGCAGGAATCTGGCTGTCGTTCAAATCGGCCAACTGCAGAATCGTGTCGGCAAGATCGCTGCTCACGCCGGCAAGCTGCGACTTCAGCTTGGCGTGGTTTGACACCTTCGCCTGGTATTCCGACATGCTCACGGCATGCGCCTGCGGAGCCGGCGCGGCGACGACCGCGACGCCACCGGCGCAGAACATAGCCGAAGCAAGCACCAGTCCAACGATGGGCCGCACCTGTCTCGTCATTTTCCTAGACATGTATTCCCTTCCCGAAATCCACCTATTTCGACATTGTATCCAGCAAACTTCAAATATGCTGAACATCTCGTTCAGCACTCCGCCGGTTTATGCCTTCAGGTACTTCCTCAGCGAGATGCTGGACGCGACGATCGACAGCACGACGGCTCCCACCACAAGGGCCGGTGCAAGCAGCCATACCGTCTTCTGGTTGATCAGAGGCATCCACTGCACGCTCTTCGACAGCCAATCCGTGATGAACAGCTTCACCATGGCGCTCAACGTTCCGCAGGCGAGCAGCGAACCAATCAGCGACGCGAACACGCCTTCCAACACGAACGGCAGGCGGATGGTCCAGTTCGAGGCTCCCACCAGTCGCATGATCTCGGTCTCGTTCTTACGCGAGGCGGCACTCATGCGAATCGTCGTGCCGGTCAGCATGATGGCCACCAGGATCATCACGCCGGCGAGCGCCACGGTGACCGCCGTCGCACGGTTCAGCACCGAGAAGACCGGGTCGAAGATCTTGCGTTGATCCTGCACTTCCTCGACACCGGTGCGGCCGCTCAACACTTCGGATACCACTTGGTATTTGGTCGGGTCCTTCAGTTTCAGACGCAGCGACCCCTGCATGTCGGCGGCGGTGAGCACGCGTCCTTGGTATTCGCCGTTCGGATACTGCTTGAGGAAGGTGTTCTTGTAGAAGTCCTCACGGCTCACATATGTGATTTTGGAGACGATGTTGCCGGCTTCCTCGTTGATCACGTTCTCCAGATCGACGATCTCCTGGTTGGAAGGCGCCTTGCCCGACGAGCAGGACGCCGCCTGGCTGGCACCGTCCGGGCACAGCCATACGACCACTTCGACCTTGTCGTACCATTCGCCCTTCGCGGCGGTGATCTGTGCCTGCATCAGGCCGGATACGCCGATGAACAGGAAGGAGATGAATGTGACCAGCATGACGGAGATGATCATTGAAACATTGCGCTTGAGGCTGTTCCATGTTTCGGAAAGGATGAAACGAAAACGCATCAGTCGTGCTCCTTGGTGTCCTCAGGGTTTTCATCGGACGGTGCCGGCGGTTCGGGCGGTGTCGGAGGCTCGGTTTGGGTCGGTGGAACGGGCGGTGCAGGCGGAGCGGACAGCGCCGATGCTTCGTCGGCGCCAGTCTCGGAGGCATCATTTTCAGCGGAGGTCTTGGCCTGTTGGTTCCGTTCGGTTTGCTCGGCCTGTTCCTGGTCGGCCATCTGTTCGAGGCTCAGTCCCTTGCCCCAGGTCAAGGTGGTCTCCACTGACGCGAAGGCCTCGCCGTAACGGCCGGTGCGTCCGGAATGCACGGATTTGGCAAGACGGGCGATGCCGTCGTTCCCCTGTCCGTCATGGACGGCAGCGGCGACCACATCCACGGCGTTCACCACGGTTTCGGCGCGCGTCGTGCCTTCCACGTCGACGGTGTCGTCAGGAGCGTTCGTTGAATCGATGGCGTTCCGTCGACGGTATTTCGCGTTCGGATCGGAAGTGCCCAATGCCTGGTGCGATTTCGACTCGACTTCGGCGTCCGGGAAATACAGCGCGGAATCGTAGGATCCCTGCTGCTCGTCGCGCACGATCTTGCCGGTGTGCAATTCGACCACACGTTTGCGCATGGAGTTGACGATTTCCTCGTTGTGCGTGGCCATGACGATGGTGGTACCGGTACGGTTGATGGCGTCCAACACTTCCATGATGCCCAGCGACGTGGTCGGGTCGAGGTTGCCCGTAGGCTCGTCGGCGAGCAGGATCTGAGGATGGTTCACATACGCCCTTGCGATGGCGACGCGTTGCGCTTCGCCGCCGGACAGCTCATGGGGGTAGTTGTTTTCCTTGCCCGTGAGCCCCACCGTCTGCAGTACTTTGGGCACCAGCGATTTGATGGTGGAACGGCTTGTGCCGATCACTTCAAGTGCGAAGGCGACGTTCTCCCATACCGTCTTGTTGTTGAGCAGCTTGTAATCCTGGAAGATAAAGCCGATCTGCCGGCGATAATGCGGCACCTGCCGTGCGGACAGGCGTCGCAGATCGTTGCCGGCGACGCGGATCTCGCCATCCGTGGCTTCCTCCTCGCGAAGCAGCAGGCTCAGCAAGGTGGTCTTGCCGGAACCGGACGCGCCCACAAGAAAGACGAAATCACCTCGATCGATGTCAAGATTGATGTCATCCAATGCGGGACGCGTGCCCTTTGGATAGACTTTGCTCACATGCTCAAGCGAGATCAGCGCCATCGTGTTTTCCCTCCGCCTATCGCTTAGGCTTCTTGTTCCTCGGCTGCCGCGCGACGCTGCTCATGACGCCAGCGGATGCCGGCTTCGATGAACTCGTCGATGTCGCCGTCGAAGACAGCCTGGGTCTGCGAGGTCTCATACCCCGTGCGCAGGTCCTTGACCATCTGGTACGGATGCAGCACATACGAGCGCATCTGGTCGCCCCAGCTGGCCTTGATGTCTCCGGCGAGCTCCTTCTTCTTCTTGGCTTCCTCCTCGTGGCGCAGCACCAGCAGTCGGGACTGCAGCACGGCCATGGCGGCGGCGCGGTTCTGAATCTGAGAGCGTTCGTCCTGCATGGTCACCACGATGCCGGTCGGGATGTGGGTGATGCGCACCGCGGAATACGTGGTGTTCACGCCCTGTCCGCCAGGACCGGACGAGCAGTAGGTGTCGACGCGGATTTCGGAATCCGGCACGTCGATGTGATCGGTCGCTTCGACCAGCGGCACCACTTCCACGGCGGCGAAGCTGGTCTGACGGCGGCCCTGGTTGTCGAACGGGGAGATACGCACCAGACGGTGGGTGCCACCCTCCACGCTCAGTCGCCCGTATGCGTACGGGGCGTCCACCTGGAACGTGGCCGACTTGATGCCGGCCTCTTCCGCGTAGGAGGTGTCCATGACCTTGGCCTTGTATCCGTTGCGTTCCGCCCAACGCAGGTACATGCGCAGCAGCATCTGCGCGAAATCGGCCGCATCCACGCCGCCGGCGCCGGAACGGATCGTCACCACGGCGGAACGTTCGTCGTATTCGCCGTCAAGCAGCGTCTGGATCTCCATATCGTCGAGATCCTTCTGGATGCTTTCGACTTCGGCCTTCGCCTCGGCCAACGTGTCGGCGTCCTCTTCCTCCTGGCCAAGCTCGACCAGGGTCTCCACGTCCTCGATGCGCTGGTCGGCGGATGCCAGACGCTTGAGCTGCGACTGCACCGCGGACAGCTTGCTGGTCACTTTCTGTGCGTTTTCCGGATCGTCCCACAATCCGGGTTCGGCCGCTTTCACTTCAAGGTCCTTGGCCTCGGCGGTCAGTCGATCGACGTCGAGGGCCTTGGAAATGGACTCGTATTTGGCGCGCGCTTCGCTGATCGCCTCGGAGTAATCAAATTCTGCCATCGTTTACACCATACATTTCTGTTACGTTCCTGACTATTCTGACATGGAGCCGTCCACGGCTCCCGCACAATCCATAAGGTTTTTCCACGTGCCCACATCCATTTCCCACATGGACGGACCGCGAACCTGTCCGCACGCATACGGGAAACCGGGGCCCGTTTCGGATCATACGGACCCGAAGGCGTCAAAGCCCCGCGTAGATCGCAGGAATGACCAGACTCAGCAGCATCGCCGCGGCGATGACGATGCACACCGTGCGCACCATGGTGCGGCGACGGCGTTCTCGCTGCTCGCGTTCGTCCCTGTAGTCACTCATACGCGCCACTATACCGGCTCGCCCCTACTTAGCGTTTCTTGCGAAACGCCTCGAAAATCACTTGTGGTAAGGTTCTCCGGCGTTGATTTTGTATGCGCGATAGATCTGCTCCAGCAGAATCACCCGCATCAGCTGGTGCGGGAACGTCATTTTGGAAAAGCTCAGCAGGTAGTCGGCTCGTTTGAGGATCGCGGGGTCGAGTCCCAATGAGCCGCCGATGATGAGCTGGATATGGCTGGTGCCGTGAAGTCCGAGGTCGTTGATTTTCGCGGCGAGCTGTTCGCTGGTGAGCTGCTTGCCTTCGATGGCGAGGGCGATGACGAACGCGTCGTCACGAATATGTTTGGCGATGCGTTCGCCCTCTTTGGCCTTGATCTGCCGTTCGAGTCCGTCGCTGGCGTGCTCCGGTGTCTTCTCGTCGGCCACTTCGACGATGTCGAGCTTGCAATACCGGCCCAGTCGTTTCGAATATTCCGCGATGGCGTCGCGCAGATACTTCTCTTTGACCTTGCCGACGGTGATCAGTGTGATTTTCACGAGTTTCCTCTTGCGGAGAGCGCGGATGACGCTCTCCGCCATTCCGTTTTCAGTTCTTGTGGAGTTTCTCGTTGAGCTCGATGCCGGTCTTGCGGTAGCGCGCCTCGATGCGGCCGGACACGGAGTTGCGGATGAACAGGATGTTGTCCTTGCCGGACAGTTCGGCGCCCTTGACGGTTTCGAGCGGTTCGCCGGCTGCGACCTTGGCCTTGTCGTAGATGGTGACCTTGGTGCCGGCGGTGACGTACAGGCCCGCTTCGACCACGCAGTTGTCTCCCAGGGAGATGCCGATGCCGGCGTTCGCGCCGAGCAGGGAGTGCTCGCCGATGGAGTTCTTGAGCTTGCCGCCGCCGGACAGGGTGCCCATGATGGACGCGCCGCCGCCGATGTCGGAGCCGTTGCCGACCACGACGCCCTGCGAGACGCGGCCTTCGACCATGGAGACGCCGAGGGTGCCCGCATTGAAGTTCACGAAGCCGGCGTGCATGACGGTGGTGCCTTCGGACAGGTGCGCGCCCAGTCGCACGCGGTCGGCGTCGCCGATGCGCACGCCGGTCGGCACGACGTAGTCGACCATACGGGGGAACTTGTCAATCGACAGCACGTTCACATCGACGTGCGGCGCCAACACGGCTCCGGACTGTCGGGCGGCAGCCATCACGTCAAGCTTGCGCAAAGCGAAATCGTCGACGGCGAACGGACCGTAGTTGGTCCACACCACGTTGTTGAGCTTGGCGAAGATGCCGTCGAGATTCAACGTGTTCGGCTTGGCCAGACGCATGCTCAGCAGGTGCAGACGCAGATAGGCGTCGGCGGCGTCCTCGATCGGCTCGTCCAGCTTGGACACGGTGAGCACGGGCATGCGGCGCACGCCACGCGCGTCGGCCTCGTCATGCGCGATGGCGCCGAAGTTGTGATTCGGACGCGAGGTTTCAGCCGGAGCCTCGCCCAACGTGAGTTCCGGATACCACACGTCAAGGGTGTTGCCGGCCGCATCGATGCTTGCCAGACCCCAACCCCATGCGGTGCGCTGTTCAGTCATGTGTACGCTCCTTTGACCATGCCGGAGCCGTAGACCGGTTCCAGCGATTCGTTAGGTTCTTTCGTTCCTTGAAACACTGTAGCGGCAAGCCATGGCAGGCACATGCGCACGTCCGAAACCGGAGCCGCGTGTCAATATCGTTCAGTGGCGCTGGTCCATCGGCACGTAATCGCGTTCCGTGTAGCCGGTGTACACCTGGCGCGGACGGCCGATTTTCGTGTTCGGATCGGCGAGCATCTCACGGTACTGCGCGATCCAGCCGGGGATGCGGCCCAACGCGAACAGCGTGGTGAACATGGACGGATCGAAGCCGATCGCACGGTAGATCAGCCCCGTATAGAAATCGACGTTCGGATACAGGTGGCGGGAAACGAAATATTCGTCGCTCAACGCGATCTGCTCCAATTCGGTGGCCACATCGAACAATGCGCGCTCGTCAGCCGGCAGTTTCAGCGTGTCGGCACGTTCCATGATCTTCTGCAGATAGGTCTTGGCGATCGCGGCCCGCGGATCGTACGACTTGTACACGCGGTGGCCGAGGCCGGAGATGCGATGTCCGTTGGCCTTCGCGTCCTCCACGAATTCCTTGACGGTTTTGCCGGAGTCGCGGATGGCTTTGAGCTGGCGGAGCACCGCCTCGTTGGCGCCGCCGTGCAGCGGGCCGGACAGCGCGTTGATGCCTGCCGCGACCGCGGAATACAGGTTGGCGTGCGCCGAACCGGCGATGCGTACCACGGACGTGGAGCAGTTCTGCTCGTGGTCGGCATGGATGATGAGCAGTCGGCCAAGCGCGTGCACGTACAGAGGATCGGATTCGAACGGCTCATACGGCACGGCGAAGCACATGCGCAGGAAATCGTCGACATAGCCACGCGAGTAGTCCGGGTACAGCATCGGCTCATCGCGACGGCGGCGGAAGATGTAGCTGACGATGGTGCGTGCCTTGGCCATGATGATGGTCGCCGCTTCGTCCAGCTGGTCGGAATCGTTGATGTCCGTGGTGTCCGGGTAGAACGTGGCGAGCGCGTTGACCGCGGATGCCATCACACTCATCGGATGCGCGGTGCGCGGGAAGGAGCCCATGAACGTACGGAAGTCCTCCCCCACCATCGTGCGGTGGTTGATGTCGGAGATGAAACGGTCGTACTGGTCCTTGTTCGGCAGTTCGCCGTGACGCAGCAGCCAAGCGACTTCAAGGAAGTCGGACTGCTCGCACAGCTGCTCGATCGGATAGCCACGATAGCGCAGAATCGAGTTCTTGCCGTCGATGTACGTGATTTTCGATTCGCATTGCGCGGTGGTGAGGAAACCGGGGTCGAGTGTGACCCAGCCATCATTGCGCAGCGTGGACACCACGATGCCGTCCGCGCCCGCCGTGGCTTCGACCACCGGCAGGGTGAAGTCCTTGGATTCCACACTCAGATTGGCTGTGGCCATACTCGTTCGCTCCTTACCAGTTCAAAAAGTACCGCCCACTATATGGCATGCGCGTTTCGATATGTGGGTTCCGTCTCAAAACGGGCATGAAAAAACGGGCTGTGCGTAATCGCACAAGCCCGTTTTCATAAGGTTTTGGACTAGTCGCGGACGGTGAGGATCACCGGACCGTTTTCGGTGATGGCGATGGTGTGCTCGCTGTGTGCGCCACGGGAGCCGTCCTCGCTCTTCAGCGTCCAGCCGTCCTTCGGATCCTGGTAGATCTCGTCGGTGGTCTTGAGGAACCACGGTTCGATGGCGATGACCAGGCCCGGACGCAGCTTGTAGCCGTGATGCGCCTTGCCGTCGTTCGGCACGTGCGGATCGCCGTGCATGATATGGCCGACGCCGTGTCCGCCGAACTCCAGGTTGATCGGATAGCCGTATTCGCGTGCCACGTCGCCGACGGCGCAGGAGACGTCGCCCAGACGATTGCCCGGCTGAGCGGCTTCGATGCCGGCCGCCAAAGCCTCTTCGGTGCACTTGATCAGGCGCAGGTCGTCGGGATGCTGCGTGCCGACGCAGAAGCTGATGGCGGAATCCGCGACCCATCCGTCGACGTTGATCGCCAGATCGAGGCTGACCAGATCGCCGTCCTTCAGGTTGTAATCGTACGGAACGCCGTGCAGCACGGCGTCGTTCACGGACGTGCAGATGTAGTGCGCGAACGGACCGGTGCCGAAATCAGGCGCATAGTCGACGTAGCAGGACGAGGCGCCCTTGCGGTCCACGATGCGCTTGTGGACGAATTCGTCGATTTCCAACAGATTGGTGCCGACCTTGGTGAATTCCTTCAGGTCGCGCAGGATGCCGCCGACGAAGCGGCCTGCGGGCTTCATCGCTTCAATCTCTTTAGGGGTTTTCAGTTCGATCATGCCTTCAACCCTACTTCGCGGGCCATACACCGGCGAACGATGTTCTCCTTTCTGTATTCCACCTTGCGTTCCACCCGAATATTCGATTCGAATACACGATGTTGTCACCAAAGATGGATAGTGTGAAGCCATGAACAACACTTCGAATTCTTTGGTTTCGGGTATCGATCCGGCATCGTTCTCCGCCGTGACCGGCCCGTCTCAGGACTTGTTCCGCTTCGTCAACGGCCCGTGGGTCGACATGTACCGTCTTCCCGACGACCGTTCCCGGTATGGTTCCTTCGACAAGCTCGCCGAGGATGCGGAAAACCAGATCCGCGACATCCTTGAAGAGGATGATTGCCCAGCCGTCAAGTCGCGCGCTTTGTACCATAGTTTCCTTGACGTCGATGCCATCGACGCGGCCGGACTCGCCGCCATCGAAGACCAGTTGGCTTCCATCGACGAGGCCGAAGACAAGGCCGCGCTCACCCGCGCGCTTGGCGCCATGAACCCGACCGGCGGTCCAGACCTGATCGGCATCGCCGTTTACGGAGATCCGGGAGCGCCGGAGACCAATGTCGTGCACATCGAACAGGACGGTTTGGATCTGCCGGACGAGGCCTACTACAGGGAAGACCATTACGCGCCAATCCGTGAGGCGTATGTCGAGATGGTCGCCAAGCAGCTGAAGAACGCGCATCTTGCGGCCGGTGACGAGGATGCCCATGCGCAGGCCAAGCGTTTCCTTGACGTGGAGACGCGCATCGCGGCGAACCATTGGGACAACGTGTCCACGCGCGATTCGGTGAAGACCTATAACCCGACGGATTACGCCGACCTGTGCGCCATGCTCGCCGATGTTGACCTGGACGCTTGGATCGACGCCTGGCAGAACGCTTACGACGCGACCACCGCGGCTGCCGTGCAGCCGTTGGATTTCCGCGGCTGTTTCAGCCACACGATCGTGCATGAGCCAAGCTTCCTCACCGGACTCAACGCGTTCTGGAAGGAAGCGTCGCTGGATGATCTCAAGCTGTGGGCCCGCGTGCATGTGGTGATCGGCTCCACATTGGAGCTTCCCCACGAATTCGACGAAACGAATTTCGACTTCTACGGCAAGACGCTGTCCGGGCAGAAGGAGCAGCGTGTGCGTTGGAAGCGTGGCGTCTCGCTGGTCAACGGCATCTGCGGCGAGGATGTCGGCCGCGAATACGTGAAGCGTCACTTCCCCGAAACCTCCAAGCAGCGTATGGAGCAGCTGGTCGGCAATCTCATCGACGCCTACCGTGTGTCCATCTCCAATTCCACTTGGCTTGGCGACGAGACCAAGGCCAAGGCATTGGAGAAGCTGTCCAAGTTCGTGCCGAAGATCGGCTACACGAACCATTGGCGTGACTATTCCGCGCTGGATGTGCGCGAGGACGCCGGCTTCGCCCAGAACATGCGTGCCGCGAACCTGTATGAGACCGGCTACCAGCTGGCCAAGGTGGGCAAGGCCGTCGACAAGGACGAATGGCTGATGAATCCGCAGACGGTGAACGCCTACTATGAGCCGTCCATGAACGTGATCGTGTTCCCGGCCGCCATTTTGCAGCCGCCGTTCTTCAACCCGGATGCCGAGGATGCCGCGAACTACGGCGGCATCGGCGCGGTGATCGGCCATGAGATCGGCCACGGTTTCGACGACCAGGGCTCGCAATACGACGGCGACGGCAAACTCAACGACTGGTGGACCGAAGAGGACAAGGCCAATTTCAAGGCGCTCACCCAGAAGCTCATCGACCAGTACAACGAGTTCGTGCCGACGCAGCTCGCCGAAAAGTATTCGGATGACCCGTCGAAGGCCCCTCATGTGAACGGCGCGTTGACCATCGGCGAGAACATCGGCGATTTGAGCGGTGTGAACATCGCTCTCAAGGCCTATGCGTTCGCTCTCGATGAAGCGGCCGGCCGCGGCAAGGATGGTTCCACGGAAGCCATCGAAGCCGCGCTTGCCGATGCTCCTGAAATCGACGGCTTCACCGGCCTGCAGCGTTTCTTCCTGAGCTACGCTTCGATTTGGCGCACTAAGAATCGCGACGAGTTGGCGGAGCAGTATCTGCAGATCGACCCGCACTCCCCCGCCGAATGCCGTACGAACGGCATCGCCCGTAATGTGGACCTGTTCCACAAGGCGTTTGGCGTGCAGCCCGGCGACGGCATGTGGCTCGCACCGGAGCAACGCGTGCGCATCTGGTAACAGGCCATGCCAGCGATCGCATAAGCGTCAGGCAATCGTCAGAAGCCATCGCCGCCGAATTCCTCACGTAGGGGTTCGGCGGCGTTGCTATCCGCACCGGCCTGCGAGCCGCCTTGCTCGTCAACGCCGGAACTCTGCCCGCCCATCGCATTGACTGAAGTTTCGCCCCGCTGTTGGGCGGCTTGCACATATGGATCACGTCCTAAAGCCTGTCCAGGCTGCGCGTCTTGCTGGCCGGAATCGTTTTTCTTGGCGAGTTTGCGGAAGGTGGAGACACCGTAGCTCAAATCATGCCCCGCCGCATTCGCTTCCATGACGAGTTTCGACTGTTGCTTGCCGTTCTGGTCCACCCAGCTTTCCGCCGCCAGCACGCCGGTCACGATGACCGGTTCGCCTTTTTTGAACGATTGGCAGATGCTTTCGGAAAGGCCTCGATATGCCTTCACCGTGATCCATGTGGTGGGCAGGTCCTTCCACTGTTGCGTTCGGCCATCGAAATAATGTCTGGTGCTGGCCAGCCGGAATGAGCTGGCATGCGGCATGCCTTCCCGATTGAATTGCGTGGGCTGGCCGCCCACATATCCCGTGATGGTGAGGAGACCCTGCTGCTGCGCCATGTTCGGCCCTTTCTGTTTGACGAATGATGGACCGCGGAAAGCGCCGTTGACGGCACGGAAGCGACAGGCAGTGAGGTGGATTTATGGTGAGAGAGGGTAAACTGCATGCCCTTCCCGCATCTTCACGTTTCCGCGGTAAGACCACTATCGCCGAACGTTCCATCCGTCTGCAAGCCCAACCGGAGAATGTGGATAACTTGAGATCGTCGGGCGAGTCGTGGATTGTCGGTGGATAATTTCGACTTATCCACCGACATCCACAATCCTCATGTGCGTGAGATGCGCACGGTATTCCCCATGAAAAACAAAAAACGGAAGACCACCTGCTTGATGGTCTTCCGTTGCCGTATGTCGTTCGTCGGATCAAACCGACGCGCTACGGATTGCCGTATGTCACTTGAGCAGTGCAGCGACGCGGTCCGCGATCGCCTGCGCGGCGTCCGCGACCGGCACCGCTTCGGCGTTCTCACCGTTGCGGTCGCGCACTTCGATGGTGCCGTTGTTGACGGTGTCGCGGCCGGCGACGGCGATGATCGGCACGCCGATGAGTTCGGCGTCCTTGAACTTGACGCCCGGAGACACCTTCTTGCGGTCGTCGAAGATGACTTCGATGCCCTTGGCCTCAAGCTCACCGATCAGCTGTTCTGCGGCTTCGAACGCGGCCGCATCCTTGCCGGTGGCCACGACGTGCACCTGTGCCGGCGCGATGACTGCCGGCCACGCCAGACCCTTCTCGTCGTGATGGGTTTCGGCGATGCAGGCCATCACACGGGAGACGCCGATGCCGTAGGAGCCCATCCACACCGGAACGGTCTTGCCGTTCTGGTCGAGCACCTTCAGGCCGAGCGCGTTGGAATACTTGAGGCCCAGCTGGAACACCTGGCCGATTTCCACGCCGCGCTCGAAGCTCAGCGGGCCGGAACCGTCCGGGCTCATGTCGCCATGACGTACCTGCACGGCTTCGACGGTGCCGTCGGCCTCGAAATCGCGGCCGTACACCAAATCGTAGTAATCCACGTCCTGCTCGTCGGCGCCGGTGAACCATGCGGAACCGCGTGCCACGTGCGCGTCGATCAGGTAGCGCAGCGCGTCACCGGTCTCGGACGCGTTCTCGGCCTTCTTTCCGTCGCGCGCCTGCGGGCCAAGCGCCATCGGTCCGATGTAGCCCTTGACGAGTTCCGGATGCTTCTTCAGATCCTCGTCGGTGGCTTCCTCGATCTCGGCCGGGGTGAACTGCGCCTCAAGACGCTTCATGTCGACGGTACGGTCGCCCGGAACGCCTACGACCACGAGCTCGCGCCACGGCTCGTCGTGGTCTTCGTCCTGCGGATGCATGACGGCGATGACGACGTTCTTCAGAATGTCGGAGGCCTGCCAATCGCGGCCGTCGGAACGAGGATGGTTGGCGTTGGCGAATTCGACCATCTTGTCGATGGTGGCCGCGTCCGGGGTCGGGCGCTTTTCGGCTGCCGGCGTTGCGGTAAAGTCGATGGCTTCCGGTTCCGGAGTGGTCAGCGCCTCGACGTTCCAGGCCTTGCCGGACGGCGACTGGGCGAAGGTGTCCTCGCCGATCTCCATCGGAGCCAGGAACTCCTCGGATTCGAAGCCGCCCATCGGGCCGGCCATGGCGTGCACCGGCACGTACTTCAGGTCGAGACGGTTGAAGATGCGCTCGTATGCGCCGCGCTCGTCCATGTAGGCCTTGACGAGGCCTTCCTTGTCGAGGGTGAAGGAGTAGGCGTCCTTCATGATGAACTCGCGGCCGCGGATCAGGCCGGCGCGCGGACGGAACTCGTCGCGGTACTTGGTCTGGATCTGGTAGAGGGTCACCGGCAGGTCCTTGTAGGAGGAGTACAGGTCCTTGACCAGCAGGGTGAACATTTCCTCATGGGTCGGGGCCAGCAGGTAGTCGGCCTCGTGGCGGTCCTTCAGACGGAAGATGTTGTCGCCGTATTCCTCCCAGCGGTGGGTGGCCTCATACGGCTCGCGCGGCAGCAGTCCGGAGAAGTGGACTTCCTGGGCGTCGATGGACGCCATCTCCTCGCGGATGATGTTCTCGATCTTGTTCAGGACATTGAGACCCAGCGGCAGCCAGGTCCAGATGCCCGGAGCGGCCTTGCGCAGGTAGCAGGCGCGCTGCAGCAGCTTGTCCGACACGACGTCGGCATCGGCGGGGTCCTCGCGCAGGGTGCGCAGGAACATGGTAGACATACGAAGTGCTTTGGTCATACGTTCCAAATTACTCAGGTAAGCCGACTTGGATGCGCCACACGTCCTCGAATCGCACACCAATACGCGAAAAACGTTATTTATAGAGTTATAAATAAGTCTAAAGCCGTTTCTATGATACTGGAATCAGCACCATATCGCTTCATAAGGAAAGGACGCAGCATGCGTCACGTCACCGCGCACATTTCGATTTGGAACAAACTCGGCTGGATCGGCATCATCTGCTATTTCGTCTTCGCGGCGGCAGCGCCGGAAGTGCTGACCGAAGGCAACCAATGGATCGGCCTGTGCCTAGCCGTATTGTGCGTCACGTTGATTTCCCTGCCATGGAAGAAGCCGTTCAATGCGATTGCGCTGGCCGGCATGGTGATATGGATCATCGTCACGCGGGCGATTCCAGGTCTTGAGTTCCTGCAGCGCAACCCGCTTTGGTTGCTCGTCGGACTGGCCTGCGTGATCGCCAGCTGTTGGGACCCCGATCCGGAAAGCGTCGAGGACGAAGTTGAGCTCGACCCGGATCTTGCGCGTTCCCTGCAGGCGATGGGCTGATATTTAGCAGCGGGTCAGAACAGCACGTCCTGCGCGAATTCGTCATCCTCACCGGCGGCCGGTTGCGGCATGCGGGCGCGGAATGCTCCGACACCGTCGGAGGCAAGCGTATCGGCGGCCTGAGCCGACTCCAATCGCAATTGTCCATCAAGACGGACCGCGTCCGGTGAGACCAGGAACATGCGCTCGTTGACGCCTTGCAGATACAGGCCGTCGAGCCCTTCCACTCGCGACAGCGCCACGTATCCCATGCCCGGCGCGAATGTGCGTCGCAAATCCATGACGGCACGATCGAGCGTCATGCCTTGCGATTTGTGGATGGTGATGGCCCACGCGCAGCGCAACGGCACCTGTTTGACCGTGGCGAGCACGGCATCGCCGTCCTGCATCTGCCAGGAATTCGGCTTCATGGTGACGATGTTGCCGTTTTCGAATTCGACGATCGGCCAGCCGCCCTGCGATTGCGTGGTGAATCCACGCACGGTGCCGAGCGACCCGTTGACGTACTGGTGGTCGGTGTCGTTGCGCACCGCCATCACGGCCGCGCCCGTTTTGAGGTACAAGCGTTCGGGAGCGAGCATGTTCTTTTTGAGCCGTTCCACCAGATTCGCCGCGCCCTCGGATTCGGCGAGGTATTCGTGCGGTTCCTCCTTGATTTCGAACAGGCGCAGGTCATTAAGCGCGTCGGCCTGCCTGTTGACGGGGAACAGGTTCACCGCCTGCTGCCCGGGTTCCGGAATGGCCCCCAACCGGGTCAGCAGCACATTGCGGTCGCCATCGTCCACCGCGCCTTCGCGAATGTCGGTCAGCACGTTCAACAGCTGGCCGTCATCCTGACGATGCTGTTCGGTCAGATAGCAGACAACGGGGTTCAATTCGCGCCATACCAACGATTCGGTGACGAAACCTTCGGGATTGAGTCCGGCGCGCATGTACCGTTCGCGACTGGCCAGATATTCGGCGGACGGCGCGATCAGGTCGTTGTTGCGTCCCGATACCGAAACCGGCGGCAGCTGGAAAAAATCGCCGGACAACACCACCTGCAGCCCGCCGAACGGACGTTCGTCGCGGCGGATGATGCGGCAGATCCGGTCAACCATGTCGAACAGCCACGCGTGCAGCATGGAGACCTCGTCGATGATGAGGATGTCGGCTTCCTGCAGCTTGCGTTTGCGGCGTGTGCGAACGGTTTTAACCAGATTGTCGGTCAATGCCGTGGCCAAGCCGATGCCGCTCCAGGAATGGATGGTGGTGCCGTTGATATGCGTGGCAGCGATGCCCGTGGATGCGGTGACGGCCACGGATGCGCCGTCGGCACGCGCCTGCCGTATGAATTCGTTGAGCACGTAGGTTTTGCCGGCACCGGGCGCGCCCGTCAGGAACACGCTTGCGCCGGAACCCAGAATCGCAAGCGCCTCGGATTGCCTCATTACGCCACCTTCTTTACATCACCGCGCCCCATGCAACGAAATCGTCAGGCAACCAGCCTGTCCACAACCTTGAGCACACCGTGCTCGACGTTCGACGGTGCGATGTAGCGCGCGGCGGCCTTCAAATCGGGGTGCGCGTTGCCCATGGCGAACGACCAGTCGCCCGCCTCAAGCATGAGCAGATCGTTGAGGTAGTCGCCGAACACCGCCGTCTGCGCGGGTGTGACGCCGAGCACGCGCTGCAACGCCTCGACGCCCTGCTTTTTGTCGGTTTCGATGTTCATGATGTCCACCCACAGTTTGCCGGAGACGACCACCTGGTAGTCCGCGCGCAGATGTGTGAGCTTTTCGTTGGTGAATCGTTCGGAGCCGTCAAGGTCGAGGATCGCGAGTTTCAGAACGATTTCGGCGTCGCCGTCAGGGGTGTAGGCGGACGGTTCCTGCGCGAAGTCGAGCACTTCGTGCAGATCGTCCACGATGCTCAGCGCCGCGTAGTATTTGCCGACTTCATCGAGGAACGGCTTGTCGGAACGCTGCACGTATGCCGATTTGAGGCCACACACCACCAGTCCCACGTTATGCTCGCCGGAGGCAGCGGCGTCGTCGACCAGGTCGATGACGTGACGCGTGACGTCCAAATCGACGCCATGCACTTCCACGACTTTGCCGTCGAGCGCCACCACATTGCCGTTTTCCGCGATATAGGACAGTTCTCCCCCGTCGAGAATCTCCGCGGCTTTGTCGGCGAACATGTTGCGCAGCGTGGCGTATTGGCGTCCGGACGCGGGTACGAATTCGACGCCACGGCGTTTGAGCCGGGCGAGCATGGGCCAGAATCCGTCGGGGATTCGGCTTCGTTCGTCAAGTAACGTGCCGTCCATGTCGGCGACCACAAGGCGGATATCCTGCGGTTGGCCGATGGTGGTCCAATCAGCTGCGGTCATGCGGTTCCTCTCGCTGGAGTCGTGCTGTCAGTCCTTGTTGAGCAGGCTGGTTTCCTGGATTTCAGAGGCGATGGCCTTCGCCTCCGCTTCGCTCGGACCGGGCACCGGGGCCATGAACGCCTTGCGGTAGTAACGCAGTTCGTCGAGCGATTCGATGATGTCGGCGAGCGCGCGGTGGCCGCCGTTCTTCGGCGGACGGTTGAGGTAGACGGCCGGATACCAGCGGCGGGCGAGTTCCTTGAAGGTGCTCACGTCGATGGTGCGGTAGTGCAGGTTCTCCATGAGTTCCGGCATGTAGTGGTCAAGGAACTTCTTGTCGGAGCCGATGGTGTTGCCGGCGAGCAGCGGCTTGACGCCGGCCGGAGTGAATTTCCTGACGTATTCGATGACCTTGGCTTGCGCTTCGTCGAGGCTCAGACCGTGTTCCCATTCGTTGATCAGGCCGGAACGGGTGTGCATGGCGCGCACGAAGTCATTCATGTGGTCGACAGCCTTCTGACTGGGCTTGATCACATAGTCGACACCTTCGTCGAGCACGTTCAGGTCGAAGTCGGTCGGCACCACGGAAACCTCGACGAGCTCGTCGCCGCCGAAGATATCCAGGCCGGTCATCTCGCAGTCGATCCAGATCAGACGTGAGCCTTCGGACGTGTATGTTTCGCCATCGTGTGCATCTACCATCGTTGCCTCTTTCGATTGGTCCGCGGTCGCGCCCTCTGCGCAGGCCGAACATATGAAGATACCGCAGGGTAGGTACGTCGGACCGTCATCGTTGGAAAACGGTCGTTGGAAACAGGAAAGCCGTCCGCGCCCAAATGGAGGGACGCGGACGGCTGGAGCGCGCTGCCGGTTCGATGGTTCAGCGCACGAGTGCGGTATCCGGCACGGACACCCTCAGATCGGGGCATCCTGCGTGCGGTCAATCGGCCAGTTTGAGCCAAGCGCTGGTATCTTGCGGCAGCTTGCCGTCGTCGGTAAGCGGTCCTGATGTCAGCAGCACTTCGCCTTGCGGCAACGTGATCGGTTCTTCGCCGAAGTTGGTGATCGAGGCCCAGCCGTTGGCACGGCGGTACGCGATGGTGCCACCCGGGAAACCGTTGGCGCCGTCATGCGCCTTGCCGGGCTGGTCTTCCGGAAGCCATTCGAGACTCAGGTCGGTGGTCTGCAACTCATGTCGCAATGCCAGCACGCGGCGGTACAGGTTCAGCATGGAATCCGGGTCGGCCGATTCGACATCGACCGCGAAATCCTTGTACCACTTGGGTTGCGGCAGATGCGGCTCGGCCTTCGCGTCTGCCGGCGAGAATCCGAAGGAGCCGCCATGGCCGAACTCATCGTTCGGATCGTCCAGCTGCGGAGCGTCGGCCGCAACCCACGGCAGCGGCACACGGCAGCCGTCACGGCCTTTGGTGCTGGCGGAACGGGAGGTGCGCCATGCGGACGGATCCTCCAGCTCATCCCACGGAATGTCGGCCACTTCGAACAGGCCGAGTTCCTCGCCTTGATACACGTAGGCGGAGCCGGGCAGCGCCATCTCCATCATGATCGCGGCGCGGGCGCGCTTGGTGCCGAGCGCGCGGTCCTCCCGGTATGTGGTGCCGTCGCGCAGCAGCCAGTCGAGCGGCAGTCGATGGTATTCGCCGGTCGGCACCTGGGGCAGCGCGTAGCGGGTGGCATGGCGGACCACGTCATGGTTGCTCATCACCCAAGTGGCGGTGGAACCGGACCGTTCGGCGCTTTCCAGACCTTCCTCGATGGCGAGGTGCATGTCGTCGCGGATCCAATCCTTCTTGGCGAACTCGAAGTTGAAGATCTGGCCGAGATCGTCCGGGGAGGCGTACAGATGCTGGCGGCTTGGTCGGACCCACGCCTCAGCCACGGCGAACGCCGGCGGATCGTACTCGTTGAACACCTTGCGCCACTCGTGGTAGATGTCGTGCACTTCGTCGCGGTCGATCACCGGATGGGAGCCGTCTTCGGGCTGATCGTTGGTGCACCAGACCACATAATCGTCCAGATCATCGCGGTCGAGATCCTTGGCCAGGCCGTGCGCCACGTCCACGCGGAAGCCGTCGGCACCGTGGTCAAGCCAGAAACGCAGGGTTTTGATGAAATCGGCGCGCACGTCCTCGTTTTTCCAGTTCCAGTCCGGCTGTTCCTTGGTGAACATGTGCAGATACCATTGGCCGTCGGGCACGCGCGTCCATGCAGGGCCGCCGAAGTGGTTCTGCCAGTTGGTCGGCGGCTCGTCGCCGTTCGGCCCCTTGCCGTCGCGGAAGATGTAGCGGTCGCGTTCCAGCGAGCCGGGTTTCGCGGCCAACGCGGCCTTGAACCATTCGTGCAGGTTGGAGCTGTGGTTCGGCACGATGTCCACGACGATTTTGATGCCGTCGGCATGCGCGGCTTTGGCGAGCGCGTCGAAATCGTCCATGGTGCCGAGTTTCGGATCGACGTTGCGGTAGTCGTCCACGTCATAGCCGCCGTCGGCCAGCTGGGACGGGTAGAACGGGCTCAGCCAGATGGCGTCGACGCCCAGTTCCTTCAGATACCCGATTTTCTCGGTGACGCCGGCGATCTGGCCGAGGCCCTCGCCGCGGGAATCCTTGAAGGAACGTGGATACACCTGGTAGACCACGGCCTGCTTCCACCACAGCGACGGATCGTTGACTTCGGTCATGTTGTCCCCTTTCATACAAACGCTTGTGCACCGTGCGCACGTATCACAACTCCGTACGTAGAACGATTTTCGTTGATTTTCCTACGATGGTTATGTTGTGTTGTGTAGCTTCGTTGCTGTTATCGCATTGCTTGACATAATCAATAATAACGCTTGTGCAAAAAAGCGCAAACCACAGGAGGCAGAACAAGGTGGCAGCACTTCAAAAAGCAAGCAATAACAACACCTGAAGCCATGCAAGCGTTTTTACAAAAGCAGCGTGTCGTGATAGAGTGAAGCAGTCGCGGGCAACCGACCGCCCGCATAGTCCACCCTAAGGAGCCATCCGACCATGCCACGAACCACCATCGCAGACGTAGCCCAGGCAGCCGGAGTGTCCGTCTCCACCGTGTCCCGCGCGCTTCGCGGGCTCGACAGGGTCAGTCCCGAAACCAGGGAACGCATCGAGCAGGAGGCGAAGCGCCTGCATTTCTCCTTTTCGAAAAGCGCGTCGTCCCTGGCGTCCGGCAAAACCATGCGAGTCGCCGTGCTGCTGCCGAACGAAATCAGCAGCTGGTTCAACGCCCACGCCTTCGAAGGCATTTACGAGGTGATGTCGAAGGCCGGATACGACATCGTTCCTTACATCGTGTGGACGCAGGACGATTTGGATGCGTTTTTCCAAAATCTTCCGGGCAACCGCAACGTCGACGCGGTCATCGAGGCGTCATTTGACTTCGACGAGGCGAAGAAGCAGGTGCTTGGCGATCTGACCATTCCGGTGGTCGGCATGAACGCGCCGAGCACGCACGGTCTCGACGCCGGCGTCGCCATCGACGACGAGGCTTCCATGGCGACGATTGTACGGTTCCTCAAATCGTTAGGGCATAAGACGCTCGCCTACATCGAACAGCCCATCAACACCACGCCGTTCGTCTGCTCCGACAGGCTGCGCAAGAAGGGATTCAGCGAAGCCTCACAAGCTTGCGGTTACGCGGATGAAGACATCATCGTCATGCCGTCACTATCCCATATCGATGCTCGCAGCGAGCAGGACATCTATTCCGGCATCGTCGCGCAGCTGCTCAGCGCTCCAAAGCAGCCGACCGCCATCTGCGTCTCCGTCGACGCCGTGGCCGCTCCCCTGCTGAAGGAGCTGCGGCGCATGGGATGGCGCGTGCCACAGGACGTGTCGCTGGTCGGATTCGATGATGACGACACCGCCACCGCATTGGATCTGACCACCATGCATCAGGATCCGGCGGAAATCGGCCGTATCGCTGCACGTAAGACGCTTGCGCTGCTCAATGGCGAGACGCTTGACGAGCCGTTCACCGTCATGCCGACGTCGCTGGTGCTGCGTGGCACCACGGAACGCGTAAGTTGACGTTCATACGGTGCCATCGACATGGCTCAATTAACTAAACGTCACTAGACCAATGGCTGTCGAAAACGCACGAAACCCGTCCAGCGGCATTCCTGCCACCGGACGGGTTTCGTATTATCTAGCGTTTAGTCGCGTCGTATGCGTTTCGCGCGGTATTCGCCAATCACTGACGGCCGGAGTAGTTCGGCGCCTCGGCGGTCATGACGATGTCGTGCGGATGGGATTCGCGCAGGCCAGCGTCGGTGATGCGGATGAAGCGGCCACGTTCCGGCATTTCGGAGATGTTGTGCGCGCCAATGTAGAACATGGACTGGTGCAGGCCGCCGATCATCTGGTACAGCACGGCGTTGAGCGGTCCGCGGTACGGCACTTCGCCTTCGACACCTTCCGGAACGACCTTGTCGTTGGAGGTGACGTCGGCCTGGAAGTAACGGTCCTTGGAGTAGGACTTCTTGCCACGCGGAGCCATGGCGCCCAGGGAGCCCATGCCACGGTACAGTTTGTACTGCTTGCCGTGCAGGAGCACCTTCTCGCCCGGAGCTTCCTCGCAGCCCGCGAGGGTGCCGCCGAGCATCACGGAGGATGCGCCGGCCACGAGGGCCTTGGCGATGTCGCCGGAGTAGTGGATGCCACCGTCGGCGATGCACGGCACGCCAGCGGCGCGGCAGGCCTGGGCGGCCTCGTACACGGCGGTGAGCTGCGGGACGCCGACACCGGCGACCACGCGGGTGGTGCAGATGGAGCCCGGAAAACCGCATCGTCGACCATCGCACGAACTACAAGGCGTACAACC
>JABLTO010212936.1_pt1 | contig 55103 bp, 55 predicted proteins | sample 7160091 | NCBI WGS metagenome assembly JABLTO01 (sample SAMN14651225, study PRJNA627086) | human gut metagenome | isolation source: feces | host: Homo sapiens
CTCTGTGGTTAATTATCCTTACGCAACATGCCGATTCCTTTTACCAGATTTCCATCCAGCTTCTCGCCCTTCATCTTTCGATCCATCAGACTACTTCAGGTTGAAATGAGGTGATATTATGGCACACAAAGTTAAGGATATTATTGAATCATATATTTACGAAATTCGTGCTGAGCAAAAACTAACTCAGGAAGAACTTGGAGAATTACTTGGAGTTTCTGTCCGTATGATTCAAAGTTATGAAGCCGGACAGACAACATTGCCCTTAGATAAAGCAATGTATTTATGTGAAAAATGGAATTACTCATTAGATCAGATCTATAGAGATTTCTCGAAGAAACCTATCTTCAACAAGTTCTCTGTTGATATCCGAGATTTTCTTTCAATCAGCAAAGAATCAATTGTATTCACATTGCCAGATTATTATTGGGAATATCTACAAAAAGTGGAGAAGATAAACGAAGATGATTTTCTTGAATCTGAAAAAAACGTCTTATAAAAAAACTCGAAGCAAAGTATACAGGCAAAACGCACTGTGTCATTTGGAAAGCAGATATTCCAATTGATGCCTTTCTTTCATTTATTAAATTTGGGAAAGAAGAAATACCTTTTGGAAGTGAAGAACCAGAGACAATATATGTTGAGCCTACAGATGAGCAAATAAAGGTAGCAACCAATTTTTTGAACAAAATAACAAAGGGCGAACACGAATAATGATCGCCCTTTACCCTTTAATGCTTCATACAACTATATGGCCTTTAGCTTATTGTATTGCTTTTTCCACGCTCTAGAAGGCCTTTTACATATATGATCCACTGTACAAAAAGCACACACCTCTGGAATCATGTTAGATGCGCATATATCCGGGTTATTTGCACGACACCCCTCCGTTTGGTTTTCCGAATCTTTTTCCCTCAAAGACGCATTAAAAGGCACCATTAACTCCTTCATTATTCTACCTCCTTAATACAACGCACTTTTATATGACTGTACTTTTTCTGATGCATCCTCTTCTATATTACTAATAACAGTCTTTTCAATCAGTTGCATATATTCTCTAATATATGCAACATCTATTTTGCCTTTTTTCTTCGGTATTTCTACTTTTGTTTCGTAGAAAAGGCGATCAAAATCCCTTACTAATGCACTCTTATATACTTCACTACTTTTATTGAACCAAATAGAGAAATACTGTCCTACCGCTTCATCAAATCCATCAAATAATGGTTTGACGGTTTTTGTGAATTGTCCGGCATAATAATCATGGCTCATATAGAAAAACTTCATTTGCAACATTCCGACTGCCAATACATTCCCGCTAATTTTGTGGTCTTCATCAAGATATTTCACATATCCTGCTATTCCATTATTTTCAACAGTTCGAGTAAAATATGGATATTCATCAGTAGAATCAACAAATTCAAAACTGCCCTTGTTTAATGTTGCATTATTCTCTATTTTAAATAAATCCTTTGCTGAAACTTGGCAAAAGATGCCACCTTTTTTTATATATCCATTTCTAAGCTTTTCTAGTTCTGAGTTTTCCTTCGCTTTTTTACCATTAGATTTTAAGGATGCTTTCCATGCTAAATAATCACTTGTTAAAGAAGTAAAATCATCTTCCTTTGGAACAGTATCTATTTTCTTATGCTGAGCGAATGTCCAATCATTTCCTGCGAGAGTTACTGTATCTTCAATATACGTATCATCTGTAAAATATTGCATGTATTTTTTTCCATATAATACAATATTTACCGCTTCCTCATATCTCTCTCGTGCATGATCCGTATCGCGCAAATTAGTTGAAATCGTTGCTTTTTTTCTATTTTGTCTTGTGTATCCATCGTATGAAAAATCTAAGAATTTCACAACCTGCTTAGTGTTATGAGGTTTTCCAACATCAAATACATATATTGCAGTTTGAACATTAGCTTTATTCTTAAATATATCTGCCATATGTATACTTGCAACCAAGGTATTTTTTTTCAATATTTCCTGTGTATATGGGAGTCCGGTTCCACTTCCAGCATTTTCTTGAATCAATACCACTGCTCTTCCACTTTTCATTCTTGTAAGTGCTTTTGCTACAAATACAAATCCTTTTCCTGGTGCTGAATATGGCGGATTCAAAAGCAGAACATTTGCAGGGTATTTTTTTCCTTTATTTTTTCCTTGTTCATATTTTCCATCAAATTCAAGCAAACTATCCATATGCAGAATATTGGAGGATCCATCCTGCATAAGAATCATATTCAATACAGCTAGTAGATAAATATCAGATCTCTTTTCGACACCAAGTAATTGAGCATACTTAATCGACTTGATTTTCTTATCTAATTCTTTAACACTGCTTATATTCTTTTCCGCATCTTTTATCATTAATTTCATCGCAGATACAAGAAAACCCGCAGTTCCTACAGTATAGTCCCAAACATAACTATCCATATTCACTTGTGCAATTTTAGCCATCATGTCAGTTACATAACGAGGTGTAAGCACTACATCATTTTTATCACTATCCGGAATATCAACCCAATCGTTCAATATATTAAATAGTTTTCCGGTAAAATCCAAATGTTTTGCTGATGTGAAAACTGGCATAATATCATTCTTAACTATGGTATATACACTTTTTAGTTTACTCTCACCATTTTCTGGCATCCAAAGATTAGAATACAAAAAAACATGTGAAAGATCTGACACTACCATTTTTTTCTTTTCTTCCGGTATCTTCCTTTCAGCCAAAAAAGAATCTATTTTATTCAGTATGACAACACCATCATTGTCTTTTTTCCCCAACTCTCCCTTCAGTTCTGATATCTCAAGAGGTGACACTTTATTAGGTACCCCATATCCTGCCATTATCATACCTGCAATCAATCCTACTCTCGATCCTTCAGATATTTTAAGGTCTTCATGCATTGTCTGATTCAGCTTCTTTAGTTTTAATTCAATTAAACTCTCAAATTCTTTGGTTTTTGCTTCCTTTTCTTCTTCTGTCAAATTTATATTTCTTATTTCTTCAACAAAGGCATCCGCATTTTTAGGCAACATAAAAGATATATCCGAATATGCTTTTAATCTCTTGGCTATACCAAAGTTTTCATCAGATACATAATATACACTTATTTCTGTTACAAGATTTTTCCCTTCCTCGTATCCATTTACGCCAATGGCTATAGCTTCTTTATAGCTAACTGTGTAATCAATTATTGCTTTTGCATAGTGAGCAGCACCATTTACCGCATAATTCTTTACATTATTTGTATTAACTGAACCATCCTTTTTTGTATTATCAACCTCGCCGTCATCATTCAGTTTTTCCAGTCTGCCCTTAGTTCCTTTCACTTCAATCATTACAGGAATATATTTTGCAGACTTAGTTTTTATCAAATACTTTATATCAGGATAATTCGACCCATCTCCACCACCTTTAGATTGAGCAGACTTTAATGCATTATCTATCTCCGCATTTATTCCTTCTGTCTTTGTATAATACTTAACCTTTCCAAATTGTTTTTTGATTTTATCTTCAACCTGCTCTTCCACACTACGAGCTTTCTTAACTTCCATTTATTTATCCTCGCCTTCTGTTTTTTCGTTATTTATGATTTTTTGTGCTTCTTTTAAGGCTGTTCTTCTAACAAACTCACTGTAAGAAGCATATGCTTCTAATCGAGATGCAAGTTTAAGTTTTTCCATCTCTTCTTGTGAGACACGAATACTCATAGTTATGTCTTTATTCATATGTACACCTCCACAAGTTTATTATATATTCTATGCATGCAGATGTCCATACAATGTATTACACAAAAGCAAAAAAATAATCCCCTTATGGAGATTATTTTTATCAGCTTTCTGTCACTTCTCACTATTTGGGTGTAAATCGGGTATATTTTTGATTTCTCGTCGTACTACACCCCGCTATTTTACGCCATTTCTTAGTTCAAACTCTTCATTGTCGGGAACAGGAGCACATCTCGGATGGCGGGGGAATTGGTGAGCAGCATGACCAGACGGTCGATGCCATAACCGATACCACCTGTGGGAGGCATACCGATTTCCAGGGCGTTCATGAAATCTTCGTCCGTGGTGTTGGCTTCTTCGTCACCGGCTGCCAGAGCAGCTTCCTGCGCCTTGAAACGTTCTCTCTGGTCGATGGGATCGTTTAATTCGGAGTAGGCGTTGCACATTTCGCGGCCGTAGATAAACAGCTCGAAACGCTCTACATATTCCGGCTTGTCCGGCTTTCTCTTGGTAAGAGGAGAAATTTCAACCGGATGGTCCATAATAAATACGGGCTGGATTAAATGCTCTTCTACGAACTCTTCAAAGAAGAGATTTAAGATATCACCCTTAACGTGACGGTCTTCGTAGTGAATGCCCTTTTCGTCTGCTAATTTCTTTGCTTCTGCGGTATCTGCCACCTGGTCAAAATCAATGCCGGTGTATTTCTTAACAGCATCAATCATGGTCAGTCTTTCAAAAGGCTTTCCGAGGTCAATCATTTCTTCTGCATAAGGGATAAGGGTCGTGCCGCAGACCTCCTGCGCAACATAACGGAACATGTTTTCCGTCAGATCCATCATGCCGTTGTAGTCGGTGTACGCCTGATAGAGCTCCATCAGGGTGAATTCCGGATTATGTCTGGTGTCCAGACCTTCATTACGGAATACACGACCGATTTCGTAAACTCTTTCCATGCCGCCTACGATCAGTCTCTTTAAGTAAAGCTCTAAGGAAATACGAAGCTTAACGTCTTCGTCCAGTGCATTGTAATGGGTTTCAAAGGGTCTTGCTGCCGCACCGCCTGCATTGGCTACTAACATGGGAGTTTCCACTTCCATGAAGTTCTGGCTGTCAAGATAACGTCTGATGGCGCTGATAATTTTACTTCTCTTTACAAAGGTATCCTTTACATCCTGATTCATAATCAGATCGGTGTAGCGCTGTCTGTAACGGATATCCGTATTGGTAAGGCCGTGGAATTTCTCGGGAAGAATCTGCAGGCTCTTGGAAAGTAAGGTTACCTCCGCCGCATGAATGGAAATTTCGCCGGTCTTTGTCTTGAACACTTCACCCTTTACACCGACAATATCGCCTACGTCATATTTTTTGAAGTCCGCATAGGACTCCTCTCCGATATTGTCCCTTGCCACGTAGGTCTGGATATTGCCCTGCAAATCCTGTACGTTGCAGAAAGAAGCCTTACCCATGACGCGCTTCTGCATGATACGTCCTGCGATGGATACGGTCTTTCCTTCCAGTGTCTCAAAGTTGTCTTTGATTTCCCGGCTGTGATGTGTTACGTCATATTTGGTAATCTGAAAAGGGTCCTTGCCGGCTTCCTGTAAATTGGCAAGCTTCTCTCTTCTGACCTTGAGGAGCTGATGGATGTCCTGCTCCTGTGCTGCCTGATTCTGTTGTCCCTGATTATTCTCTGCCACTGTTTTACTCCTTCAACCGGTCTCCCGGTACTGTTTTAGTCTGCGGTATTGGATCTCTGAATTTCCAGTACCTTGTATTTTAAGATGCCGGCCTGGGTCTCCACTTCTACAACGTCGCCCAGTCTGCTGCCGATTAAAGCCTTGCCTACGGGGCTTTCGTTGGAAATCTTGCCCTTTAAGCTATTTGCTTCGGTAGATCCGACAATTTTGTAATCCAGTTCTTCGTTATATTCCATATCTAAAATTTTAACCTGGCAGCCGATGTTGATTTTGTCTAAATCCACTTCATCTTCAACTACCACTTCTGCATTCTTCAGGATTTTTTCCAGCTCTTCGATACGGGCTTCAATGTCTCTCTGCTCATCCTTTGCCGCATCGTATTCCGCATTTTCGGATAAGTCGCCCTGCTCTCTTGCTTCCTTAATCTTCTGTGCTACTTCTTTACGTTTTATAACCTTTAAGTCATGCAGCTCGTCTTCGTATTTTCTTAACCCTTCGTAAGTCAGAATATTTTTCTTGGATTCCATCTTAATCGCCTTCCTATTCTTTATTCTCCCTTTACAACAGCCGCTTTCTGCGCCTGTAATAAGTAGGTATTATACTTAATTTTAGACACAGTGTCAAGAAAGAAGCGCATGACACTGTGTCTTCTGTAAAGTTTCACTCTGTAAAATCTTTTCCTTTTCGGTAAGAATTATTACTTCTGAAGGAACTGATCCATTTTCTCGGCAACCTCAAGCACCTGCTTCAATACTTCCTGTGCCTTTTCGGTATTTACTCTGTTCTTGTCACTCATGCTGGCCGACTGCTGTGCGGAAGCGGTTACTTCCTCTGTGGTTGCGGAAAGCTGCATGATATTGTCAACAATACGGTTGTTGGCATTGGACAGACTCTCTAACATGGTATCAATTTCCTGAATATCAGCTACCAATTCGTTTACATTGCCGTTTAATGCACCAAACTGATCGGAAGCTTCGGCAATCATCTTATCCTGCTGATCGCTGACCTCCATGGAACGTCCTACCGCATCGGCGGTCTCTACCGCATTGGCATTCAGTGCTTCCAGGATAGTTGCGATATTTTCGGTTTCTTTTCTGGTCTTTTCGGAAAGCTCTCTGATTTCATCCGCTACTACCGCAAATCCTCTTCCGGCTTCTCCGGCACGTGCACTTTCAATGGATGCATTCAGTGCCAGCAGATTGGTGCGGGAAGAAATGGAGAAGATGGTCTTTGTGATATTACGCACATTTTCTACGTTTTCCTGCAGTTTTCCCATGGAATCGGAAACCTGTCCGTTGGTCTCGGAAAGAATTTCGGACTGTTCCTTCAGTCTTGCCATGATGTCGGCATTCTTGGTATTGATATCCTTGGATGTATCGGCAACCTTTACCATATGTGCGGCTCTCTCCACAGTCTTTTCGATATTCTCCTGGATATTCTGTGTCATAACCGTCTGTGTCTGGATATTTTCTGCGGTTACGGATGTACTTTCGCTGATGTCCACGATGGAACGGCTGGTCACTTCGGTGGAATCCTTTACTTCGTCCACAATGTTCATGGCATCCTGTGCGCCCTTTCTTACTTCCTCGGCTACCTTAAGCACACCTTCGGAAAGATCCTTCTGGGCATCAGCTTCCTCTTTCAGAAGACCGGATGTATCGGCATTGAATTTATCGGAAACTACCGTTGCATAATAGCATACAAACAGGAAGAGCACCAATGTGCCGAGTGCAAAATAATTCTCCATGGCATTTTCTGAGGAAATGCTCTTTGCCACATTTACCTTGTATACCGTAAGTCCGATATTTTCCACCGCATACAGAATGGACGTAATTGCCATAAATTTCTTGTCACCGTATAAGATCCATGCAATCAGAGGCATGCATACTAAAAAGCATATAAAGTACGGGTCGTAGAAATATGCCACAACGCCTGCCAGTACAAACAGCTCAAACATACAGAAATACCTGAGTTTCGCGCTTGCTCTGTTTTTCAGGATTACAATAAGGTTAAGTACGCAGCTCACCACCACAACGGCGGCCACCACAATAATCGGAAGAATTTTCATGCTTCCCTTTAAGAAGGATTCCAGATACACACCCACGATCAATAAATAAAGTGCCCCCAGTCCAATCAGAGAAAAACGGTTTACCTTTCTCGTCTGAACGTCTTTGTTTGCGTATAAAAATTTTTTATCCATATGTACCTCCCAATCGGTATCGTTAGTTAATTTCTATTATACAACATTTTGCCGATTATACAACAATTTCCTTGCCCTCCGGGGCAAAATTGTACAAATTGCATACTGTTTTTCCATAATGTCACTTTATTCCCCTCTCACGCAGATAGCATTCCACGGAAATTATCCGTTCTGCCGGAAGCCTGCCTGCGAATGTCCGTTCCCCGCCTGCGCCCATAAAAAGCAGTGTTCCCCTCTGCCCGATGTCCGCCGGACGGAGTCCGTACCATTTTTCCCCCGCCACAAAAAGACAGGAGGTGTTGTCGGGAATATGCCATTTCCCGGCCCTGTCCGCCACCTGCAACACAATGCCGTATTCTTCATACAGAAAATCAGCCACCTCTTCCTGCTCCCCCGGTCTGTCTGTCAGTATGCCCATATAACGGGTATCCCCGGCATAGTCGTACAGCCAGTCCTCTCCACGGACAGCCGTATCCTCAAGCAAAAGCAGCGCTTCTGTTTTTATCCCGTAATAACGCAGTAAAAACCGTGCTCCCTCCGCGGACAGGCTGTCGTTTTTCCTGTGCAAAAAGGTCGCCGCAGCCTTCGTATAGTAGTAATACACGTCGGCGCTTTCCCCCGGAATGGGTAGTCCCTCCATATAGGAAGTAAATCCGTCCTTCGTCCATTCCTTTTTCTTTTGCATGCGTTCCGGCAGATACACCCTGCACAGATGCGGTATTTCTTCCTGCTCCCACTCCACATGGTACTGCCAGGGTTCTCTCGCTCTAAAATGCCAGGGTATCCTTTTTTCTGCCCTGCCCCATGTTTCTTCCATATAAAATACAACCACCGTCAGTTCTTCCATGCCCGTCCCCTTTCTTTGTACCTTATGCAGGGGAAGGACAATCTATGCACAGACGTCCGGATTTCTTCTATGCTTCCTTCGGAAAAACCATATCCAGGCTGTGAAGCAGCTCCTCCATGGTTTCCATGCTGTTAATCATCTGGCGGTATTTTGCGGAATTGGGATAACCTACGGTGTACCAGGAAAGGTGCTTGCGCATTTCCCTGACGCCGGTGTATTCGCCCTTTTCCTCCATCTGCATCCTTGCATGCCGTTCAATGGTGGCGCGCACCTCTGCAGGTGTTGGCTTCGGGGGGATTACGCCGGTTTCCAGATATTCCGTGATTTCCCGGAAGATAAACGGATTGCCCTGGGCTGCCCTGCCCACCATCACGCCGTCGCAGCCGGTTTCTTTCAAAAGCCGTTCTGCGGAAAGAGCATCGGTCACATCCCCGTTTCCGATAACCGGGATTTTCACCGCTTCCTTTACTGCCCGGATGCAGTCCCAGTCCGCTTTTCCGGCGTAGTACTGCTCCCTTGTCCTGCCGTGCACCGCTACTGCCGCCGCACCGGAGGCTTCCGCGATTTTCGCCATCTCCACGGCATTTAAGTGTGCCTCGTCAAAGCCCTTGCGGATTTTTACGGTGACGGGCTTTTTTACGGCTTTTACCATTTTTGTGATGATTTCTTCCGCCAGCTTCGGATTTTTCATCAGGGCGGAGCCTTCGCCGTTGTTGACCACCTTGGGAACCGGACAGCCCATATTGATGTCCAGAACGGCAAAGGGCTTTTCTTCTATTTTCTTTGCCATATCTGCCATAATATCCGCATCGGAGCCGAAAAGCTGCAAGGATACCGGCATTTCGGCAGGGCTTATTTTCATCAGCTCCTCCGTATTTTTGCTGCCGTAATAAATTGCCTTGGCGCTGACCATCTCCATGCACAAAAGTCCCGCTCCCTGCTCTTTGCACAGGACACGGAATGGCAGGTCTGTTACGCCTGCCATCGGAGCTAAAATCACATTATTCTTGAGTTCTACATTGCCTATTGTTAATTTCATGCTTCCTTTTTCCTGTTTTTCTCATAGATCAGACAGAGGCCGTCCAGTGTCAGATAGCTGTCATAAATGTCGATGCTGTCCGTTTCATCCGCAATGGCGCGTCCCAGCCCGCCGGTGGCCACCACTTTCAGGTTTTTGAGTCTGCTTTCTTCCTTCACCTTTTTGATGATGTATTCCGTCTGGCCGATTTGTCCGTAAAAGATACCTGCCTGCATACTGGTAATGGTTTCCTCCGCCAGTATGGACTTAGGCTTTTTAATCTCAATACGGGGCAGCATGGCAGTATCCCGCCAGAGTGCCTCCGCGCTGATACGCACGCCGGGCGCCGTAATGCCGGCAAGAAACTTACCCTCCTCGCTTATCAGGTCATAGGTGGTAGCGGTACCGAAATCCAGCACCAGCACCGGCCCACCGTATTTTTCGTAAGCGGCAACCGCATCCACAATCCGGTCTGCTCCGATAGCTCTCGGATTTTCCGTCACTACCTTAATACCCGTTTTCACGCCGGGTCCCACGATAATGGGGGAATGTCCCAGATACCGCCTGATGCCGCCCGTCAGGGAATGCATCACATCCGATACCACGCTGGCTATGATAGTGCCTTCTATCTGCTGCATGGAAATGCCTTTCATGGAAAGCATGCTGTGCAGCAGAATACCGTATTCATCGGACGTCCGGGGCAGCTTCGTCGTTGCCCGGAAGGTTGCCTTCATTTTTCCTTTTTCATACACGCCATAGGTAATGTTGGTATTTCCCACGTCAATCACTAAAATCATTGTTCATCCTCATCCTGCAATCATAAAAAATGACCTATTCATCCTCATCCGTCAGCATATCGCTGAAGTCTTCTTTCAGAATAAATACCCGGTAGTAAATGCTTAAGCTCTCCAACAGTTCTCTTCTGTGGCGGCGCACCTCCGCTACCATAAGCCCGCTGCTGATGTCGTCATAATAAATGTCGTCGTCATCCGCGTTGGTTTCCAACAGCACATTGCCTTCCTCGTCAAAGCCGATGGTAAAAATGCCGCCCACTTCCTCGGTAAAAAGGACGCAGAGAATATGCAGCTCGTTCTTGACAGACTCCGGGATACCGTTAAATTTTTCATTGAAATAATACTTCATATCATAGGAATTGGCGCCGCACAGCACTATTTTTTCCTGTTTTTCATCAGACATAGCCATAGATACCTCTCACTGATACTTCTCCGGCGTACACGGTACGGACGGTGCCGTCCGCCATGCGCACCAGCAGTTCTCCTTTTTCATCAATGCCTTCCGCCACGGCACGGTATTCACCGGCAGGGTCTAAAATGAGCACCTCCCTGTCCTTGTTCACCAGTGCTTTTTCGTAAGTTTCCTTCACAAACCGAAGGTTGCCGGTCTTTATATATTCCTCGTAGAGGACAAAAAATTCATCCACTATGACCTCTAAGAGCTCTTTGCGGGAAATCACCCTGCCGCTCTCCGTTTCTATGTCGGAGGCATTCACCAGCTCCTCAGGAAAGGTCTGTGCTTTCACATTGACGCCGGTACCAATGACCACAAAGTCAATCTCTTCGCCCTTAAGGTACATTTCCGTCAGGATGCCGGTTATTTTTTTGCCGTGCATAATCACATCGTTTGGCCATTTGATCAGGGTTTCCGTACTACTTACCGCCGCTGCCGCTTTCTGCACGGCTACCGCCATAAGCAGGGTGACCATGGACGCCTTGTCCGGCTTCACTTCAGGGCGGAGCAGGATGGAAAAATAAAGGTTCTTGCCGGCGGGGGACTGCCATGCCCTGCCTCTTCTTCCTTTCCCGGCTGTCTGCATATCCGCCGCTATTACCAGTCCTTCCGCTGCGCCCTCCGCTGCTTTCCGCTTGATTTCCTCATTGGTGGAGTCGATGCTCGGGAGCCATGCAATCTCTGTTTTTACTTTCTTCTGCAAAGTCATATTCCTGTCTTTCCGTTTCTGTCGTTACTGCCTGTTACAGAGTTGCCGCCATAACCGCCTTGATGGTATGCATTCTGTTTTCCGCTTCATCAAAGACTACGGACTGGGCGGACTCAAATACTTCATCGGTTACTTCCAGCTCGGACATTCCGAATTTTGCTTCCACTTCTTTGCCAATCTTGGTCTTCAGGTCATGGAAGGCGGGAAGGCAGTGCATGAAAATAGCCTGTTCTCCGGCATTCTCCATTACTTTTTTATTTACCTGATAAGGACTTAATGCCTTGATACGGCTGCTCCATACTTCGTCCGGCTCGCCCATGGAAACCCATACATCGGTGTAGATGACATCTGCTCCCTTAGTGCCTGCCGTAACATCCTCAGTCAGGGTAATGCTGCCGCCAGTCTGCGCTGCAATTTTCTCACATTCCGCTACCAGTGTCGCATCCGGGAAATATTCCTTCGTAGTGCAGGCGGTAAAGTGCATGCCCATTTTCGCACAGGCCACCATTAAGGAGTTGCCCATATTGTAACGGGCATCGCCCATGTATGTAAGCTTGACGCCCTTGATGCGTCCCAGGTGTTCTCTGATGGTCAGAAGGTCTGCCAGCATCTGGGTGGGATGAAACTCATTGGTAAGTCCGTTCCATACCGGCACGCCTGCATATTTTGCCAGTTCTTCCACAATATCCTGTCCGAAACCACGATATTCGATACCTTCGTACATACGTCCCAGTACTCTTGCGGTATCGGCAATGCTTTCCTTTTTGCCAATCTGGGAACCGGTGGGGTCTAAGTAGGTGGTTCCCATGCCGAGGTCGTGCGCCGCTACTTCAAAAGAGCAGCGGGTACGGGTGCTGGTCTTTTCAAAAATCAGGGCTACGTTTTTACCGCGCAGAGTATCATGCAGTACGCCCTTCTTTTTCTTTTCCTTTAATTCTGCGGCCAAATCCAGAAGGTATTGGATTTCCTCCGGTGTAAAATCAAGCAGCTTTAAGAAATTACGTCCTTTTAAGTTTACCATAAAAATGTCCATTCCTTTCCCTTTAATACAAATACTCGGAACCCGCCTGTGCAGATTCCGAGCATCATAAGAATCTCAGCGATTCCTTTTTTCTTATTTATCGCCGGCTACTTCCCGGAAGGTGGTTGCCAGGGAAGCTATGCCCTGCAAATCTGCGGGCAGTAAAATCTTGGTAGCCTTGCCGTCAGCTGCCTTTTCAAAGGCCTCCAGACTCTTTAACTTCAGTACCTTGTCATCGGGTGCTGCTTCCTTTAACATGCGGATACCGTCGGCATATGCCTGCTGTACCTTAAGAATAGCTTCTGCTTCACCTTCTGCTTCACGGATTTTCTTCTCTTTTTCAGCTTCTGCGCGAAGAATAGCGGACTGCTTTTCTGCTTCCGCACGGAGAATGGCGGATTCCTTTTCACCTTCTGCGGAAAGGACTTTCGCTCTCTTTTCACCTTCTGCACGGGTAACGGCTTCACGTCTTTCTCGTTCTGCCTTCATCTGCTTCTCCATGGCATTCTGGATGTCTGGGGGCGGCATAATATTCTTTAACTCGACACGGTTTACTTTGATACCCCAGGGGTCTGTGGCGATGTCCAGTGTGGAACGCATCTTGGTATTGATGATTTCACGGGAGGTTAAGGTTTCGTCCATTTCCAGATCACCGATGATGTTTCTAAGGCTGGTAGCCGTCAGGTTTTCAATCGCCATCATGGGATTTTCCACACCGTATGCAAACAACTTCGGGTCTGTAATCTGGTAGAATACAACGGTATCGACTCTTACGGAGGCGTTATCCTTGGTAATAACGGGCTGGGGCGGGAAATCCGCTACCTGCTCCTTTAAGTTTACCCTTCTTGCCACTCTGTCGATAAAGGGCATTTTGAAATGCATACCTACCGACCAGGTACCCTGATAAGCACCGAGTCTTTCTACTACATATGCCTGAGCCTGGGGTACAATCTTGATACAGGATACCAGAATTGCCAGAATCAGTACAATCAGAACAATAATAATGACTTCCATACATTCTCTCCTTTTTTATTTTTTTGCTGCCTGCCGTAGAAACCGCTGTCCGCGATCCGGCATTATTTCGGTTCTACTATCAGCTTGACACCGTTGACCGCATATACTACGACTACCGTTCCTACGGGAACTGTCATGCCGTCCATCCGCGTGCGGGCGCTCCATTCCTGACCGCCTACCTGAATCTGACCGATTCCTTCCACGTTGTTAATCTCGCTGATCACAACTCCCTGTCTGCCGATAAGGCTTTCCACATTGGTCCTGACGCGGTCCCGGTTGAAATACTTGACAGCCAGAGGTCTGGTAAAGATAAAAGACACAATGGATATTACCAGGAATAAGACAACCTGAAGCACAACCGGCGCATGCAGGGCTGCAGTGATGGCTGCGACAAGTGCACCCAGTGCAAACCAGATGGTGGTAAGCCCCATGGTAGCAAGCTCTATCACGATTAACACTATCAAGGCAATCAGCCAGATAAAAAGCATGTTATCCATTTCTTCATCCTCCCTTCTGCAGAATAGTTTCCGCATTTGCAATTATTTTACTACATCTTTATCCTTCGGGCAATAAAATCTTTGTAAAGTGCGTAAATATCCGGTATTTTCAGAAAAAGAAAACACCCGGCCGTTTTGCGGACCGGATGCTTCTTTCTCATTTCCGTAAAAATTATTTTGAATAGCTTAATAGAATACATGGTGGCCGATAACCAGACCGGCTCTGCCGTTGTTTCTTCTGAAGTGAGTCAGATCGCCTACATTGGACACACCGGAGATTGCTTCCGTTGCCGCATCGATACAACTCTGTTTAATCTTGCCGGACTCTAATACCCGGTTTACCTTACCGCTCTGTGCCGGTGTAAACTGACCGGATGCATAGATAACGGCATGGATGGTGTCGGGATAAGCGCCGCTTCTGACACGGTTCATAACAACCGCACCGACCGCAAGCTGTCCTTCGTACTCCTCGCCGCCCGCTTCGCACTGGATAAGTGCTGCCAAAAGCAGGGTGGTATCCGCATCCGTGGTATACTGTCCGTAGTTGACATGGCGCTTAGCTTCTGCCTCCGCTGCCTGTCTTTCCTTGATGGCTTCCATGGTCTCGCCCTCATCGATTTTGAACTCGATGGTAATATAATCGGTGGAGACATAGCCATCCTCTCCTTCGTAGTCGATGCAGGCCCAGCCGTCATCGCCCACGCTCAATACCTCTACTTCATCGCCCTTGGGAAGCACGCCGTAAATATCGGCATCCGTACCGGGCTTTGTTCTGACCATCAGACCGTCGTCGATATGGGCTACCGTGACACCCACATCCGCTGCCAGACTTTCCGCATCCTCCCCGAAGAGAAGATATTCGTCGCTGGCCCAGCCGATTAAGTCGCCCGACTGGATTTTGGTCCAGCCGTCCTTACGTTCCAAAATTTTACCGCCGCAGTCCTTGTAAAGCTTTCCGGCTTTCTCAGCATCTGTTGCGGGTTCTGTCCTTACATTCAGTGCACTGGTGACATTTGCCATGACCAGAGTAGATTCTTCTTCCCGGCTCAGGCTGTCAAGGTCTAAGTTTAATTCCTTTGCTGTTGCGTTCAATACCTTTGATGTATTGGTAGACCTGGCATCTAATACTGCTGCGGCACCTCCGGTGTAATCACTCAGGTAATTATGGTTAGCAGCTTGTGCATCCAGATCACATTGCAGCAGCAGGACGGTCATAAGAACAAGACCGGCAAGCACTGTAAGGAGCTTTTTGCTTATTGCCATTTTCGTTACCTCCAACATAATATATACCAATTTTATTACATTTATTACAGAAATGTTACGCAATCACGGATGATATATTAGCAGAGGTTTGAAATTTTGTCAAGTTTACATATTTCTGGACTTTTCAATGCAGGCATCCACCGCATCAATAACGGTTGCGCGGAAGCCCATTTCTTCCAATACTTTTACGGCTTCAATGGTGGTCCCTGCCGGAGAGCATACCATGTCCTTCAGTTCACCGGGATGTTTTCCCGTTTCCAGAAGCAGTTTTGCACTGCCGAGCACCGCCTGGGCCGACATTTCGTATGCCTGCTTTCTGGGCATGCCGGCAAGGACAGCCGCATCCGCCATGGATTCGATAAACATAAATACATAGGCGGGGGAGCTGCCGCTGATGCCTACTACAATATCAATCATTTTTTCCTGTACTTCACTGACGGTGCCGAATGCTTTCAGAAGTTCTTTTACATATTCCATTTCGCCGTCGGATACCAGTTCGCCCTGCACCACAGCGGTGCAGCCTTCCAGTACCAGCGCCGGTGTGTTGGGCATGCAGCGTACCAGTTTAATTTTTCTTCCGAACAGTTCTTCAATGGATGCCATGGTCTTGCCTGCCGCAATGCTGACTACCACTGTGTCCTCTCTGACTGCATCTTTGATTTCCGCAATGACCTCCGGAAAAAACTGCGGCTTTACCGCTAAAAACAGCACATCCGCTGCGGATGCCACCTCTGTATTGGTAGAAGCTGTTTCAATGCCGTATTCCTTTTTGCATCGTTCCACCGCCTCGGGCAGCTTGTCCGTACCCAGTATTTCATTAGATAACACCAGTTTTTTCTTCAGTAATCCGCCAATAATGGCCGAAGCCATATTGCCCAGTCCAATAAATCCGATCATATAATCCTCCTTGTTTTTGCGGAGCAAAAATCCGAGTCTCATTGACGAGGAGAGGATTTTCCTCCTTGTTTTTGTTCCTTGTTAAATTATAATTTAATTTTTAATGTATTCATAGTCTGCGGTCTTTACTGCCTTCTCTGCCGGTACGCCTCATACATTAAAATCGTAGCGGCAATTGCAGCATTTAAGGACTCTACCTGTCCTTCCATGGGAATACGCAGATATTCGTCCGCCAGGTCCGCAGTCTCTTTTTTCAGGCCGTTGCCTTCGTTTCCTATCAGAAAAGCCGTGCCTCCCTTATAAGAAAATTCATAGTACTGCTTTGTGCCCTTCAGGTGTGCCGCATAGGTCCGGACGCCCTTTTCTTTTAGATAACATATGCTATTTGAAAGAGTTTCTACATATATAAAAGGGACTCTGTAAACGGAACCCATGGTGGCTCTGATGGTCTTGGGATTGTAGATGTCCACTGTGTCCTGCGACATGATGACGCCCCGTATGCCGGCGCCTTCCCCCGTCCGGATAATGGTACCCAGGTTGCCGGGGTCCTGCAGATTTTCCAGCACTACAAAAGTGCCCTCTCCGTTTCCGACAATATCCTCCAGTGTGTACGACGGACGATTCAATACCACCAGTGCCCCCTGTGGGGTCTGCGTATCGGAAACCTTTTTCATAACCTCGTTGCTTAAAAGTTCGTAGCCGGTATTCTCTATTTTTGTAAGGACCTCTTCGTCCTCTTTCCTCAGGCGCTGCAGTACTTCCTCCGTCAGGTAGACTTCCTTTATCCAGTCCCTCGGCGCCTCTCTTAGCATCTTGATGCCTTCTGCTAAAAAAACATTGTCCTCGCGCCTCTTTTTCGCTTTTTCCTGCCAGAGCACGAGCTGGCGGACACGCGGATTTGACGTGCTTGTAATCATGCCGTCACCTACTTCCTTCTATGATTGTAAAAAACTCCCTGTGACATTCTCAGTCATAGGGAGTTCATTCTCTCGCCTTACTATTTGGATAACAGTCTGCTGATTTCGTAAGAATACTCCGGAATGCTCTTCTTCATTGCCAGTGCTTCTTCAATGTCATAATCTACAAACTCGCCGTTCTTATGGCCGACTACACGGTTGGACTTGCCTTCAATCAGAAGGTCTACTGCGTATGCGCCCATGATGGATGCATAGTAGCGGTCCTTACAGGTCGGGCTGCCGCCTCTCTGGATATGTCCTAAGATAGTAGCTCTGGTTTCAATACCGGTTGCCGCTTCAATTCTCTTGGCCATTTCCATGGAATCGCCGACGCCTTCTGCGTTTACGATGATGTAATGCTTCTTACCCATTTTCTTTTTCTGGATAATGTTATCGATAATTGCCTGCTCGTTGTAATCGTATTTTTCGGGAAGCAGGATATCTTCTGCGCCGTCTGCAATACCGCACCACAGAGCAATATATCCTGCGTTACGTCCCATAACCTCGATGACGCTGCATCTTTCATGGGAAGTAGAGGTATCTCTAACCTTGTCAATCGCTTCCATGGCGGTATTGACTGCAGTATCAAATCCAATGGTGTAATCGGTACATGCAATATCAAGGTCAATGGTACCGGGAAGTCCGATAGCATTGATGCCGTTTCTGGCCAATGCCTGTGCACCGCGGTAGGAACCGTCGCCGCCGATAACAACCAGGCCGTCGATACCGTGCTTTCTGCAGATATCCGCTCCGACCTTCTGTACCTCGGGGTTCTTGAATTCCAGACATCTTGCGGTTCCTAAAATAGTACCGCCTCTCTGGATAATATCGGATACGCTCTTCGCATCCATATCTATAATCTCTTCATTTAAAAGACCTGCATAGCCTCTTTCAATACCTTTTACGGTAAGTCCTTTTGCAATAGCGGTACGGACAACGGCACGAATTGCTGCGTTCATTCCGGGTGCATCTCCACCGCTGGTCAATACGGCAATTGTCTTCATCTGGTCTGCCATAATTTTATTCCTCCTAAACAGTTGCTCATCTAAACAATTTCCTCTATTTTAACCCTTTTCCTTGCAATTTTCAATGATTTTTTTGATATATTTTTCACATTATATCTTGAAAACTGCTTCTTTCCAATCAGGAAACCGTTACCGTGACATTTTCCCTTCCAAACCGCTCCTGCAGGCGGTTTACAAGGCTTTCATCCGCCTCTACATTCTGGTTGGGCGGCAGTTCTTTTTTCGCCTTCGGGTTTTCAATGTAAATTACGATACCGTCTTTTCCTTCGGACTCCCTTAACGTGTCCATGAGTCCCGCCTCCGCTGCTTTGTATGCCTCCATATCGGGGAACTTAATCCATACTTTCTTCTTAAGCTCAGTAAACGGCACTATCTTTTCGCAGATCAGCTTTCCGTCCTTGTCTTCCTCCACGGAAATGCGGCCCTGCACAAACACCTTGGCATCCTCCGTCAGGAAGGAAGCGCTCTGCTCGTAGGTCTTGGGGAACACAATCACTTCCACCGTTCCCACCAGATCCTCTATGGTAAGGAATGCCATAATCTTGTTGTCCTTCGTATATTTAATGGTCTTGCCGGCAATGAGTCCGCCGATAACCGCCTTGGCTCCGTCCTTTACCCGCACGCCCTGCACTTCCTCGTCATAGGCAAAATCCGCAGTGGTATTGCTGATTTTCTTTCGCCACGCCGCCTCATACTCCTCCAGCGGATGGCCGCTGACATAGATGCCCAGCACTTCTTTTTCAAAGGCAAGTTTCATTTCCTTGGGGTACTCTCCCACATCCGGCAGCTTCAGGGCAAGACCTTCCTTCTCCTCTTCCTCCACAATATCAAATAAGGAAAGCTGGCCTGCCATATTGTTTTTCCTGTCCTTCTGGGTCCTGTCCATTACCTGGGAGAAAACGGACATAAACTGCTTTCTGGTGCCGCCGAGTCCGTCCAGGGCACCTGCCTTGATAAAGCTTTCTACAGCACGCTTGTTCACATCCTTATCGGTGATGCGGTTCACAAAATCCTGCAGATTAAGGAAAGGCCCGCGTTCCTTCCGTTCCTCCACCACAGCCGCAATGACCGGTCTGCCCACACTCTTGATAGCTGTCAGTGCATAACGAATGGAGCTGCCGGATACGGAAAATCCGCTTTCGCCTTCGTTAATATCGGGAGGCAGGATTTCAATGCCCATGTTACGGCAGACCAAAATGTATTCCGCCACCTTTTTGGGGTTGTCGATAACAGAGGTCATCAGCGCCGCCATAAATTCCACCGGGTAATAATATTTCAGGTATGCCGTCTGGTATGCCACTACCGCATAGCATGCCGCATGGGACTTATTGAACGCATACTTGGCGAAATCCATCATGGTGTCGTAAATACCGGATGCCGTCTTTTCGTCAATGCCGCAGGAAACGCAGCCGGGAACGCTCTCTTCCTCATTGCCGTAAACGAAGTTAGCGCGTTCTTTTTCCATGACCGCCTGTTTTTTCTTGCTCATGGCACGTCTTACCAGGTCGCTTCGTCCGAGTGTGTAACCGCCTAAGTCACGCACAATCTGCATAACCTGCTCCTGGTAGACAATACAGCCGTAGGTCGGCGCCAAAATAGGCTCTAACTGCGGGCAGGCGTAGGTGATGCTGTTCGGATTGTTTTTGCCCCGGATATACTTTGGAATAAAATCCATGGGACCGGGACGGTACAGGGAAATACCCGCGATAACGTCCTCTAAGCTCTGGGGGCGAAGCTCCTTCATGAAGTTCTTCATGCCCGTGCTTTCCAACTGGAACACACCGTCCGTTTTGCCGGTTCCCAAGGATTCCAGTACTTTTTTATCGTCATAATCAATATGGTCCACGTCAATATGTACGCCGGTGTCCTTTTCAATCATATTCACGGCATTCTGGATAACGGTCAGGGTACGAAGCCCTAAAAAGTCCATTTTTAAGAGTCCCAGTTCTTCCAGCGTCGTCATGGTAAACTGGGTGACAATGGAACCGTCCGAGCCGCGGGATAAGGGCACAAATTCGTCCGCCGATTTCTGACAGATAACCACGCCCGCCGCATGCATGGAAGTATTTCTCGGCAGACCTTCCAGACGTTTGCACATATCGATCAGATGATGCACCCTGTCGTCCGAGCTGTATAAGCTCTTGAATTCCGGGTTCATATCCAGCGCTTTATCAATGGTAATGTTTAATTCGTTGGGAATCATTTTCGCAATGGAGTCCACAAACGCATAGGGCATGTCCATAACACGGCCCACATCCCTGATAACGCCTCTTGCCGCCATGGTACCGAAAGTAACTATCTGCACTACCTTGTCCGCACCGTACTTCCTGCCCACATAGTCAATGACCTCCTGTCTTCTTTCAAAGCAGAAATCCACGTCGATATCGGGCATGGACACACGCTCCGGGTTTAAGAAACGTTCAAACAAAAGCTGGTAGCGGATGGGGTCGATATTGGTGATTTTCAGGCAGTATGCCACAATACTTCCCGCCGCGGAGCCTCGTCCCGGTCCCACGGGGATACCGTGTTCCTTGGCATAATTGATAAAATCCCACACAATCAGGAAGTAATCCACATAGCCCATGGTACGGATGACATTCAGCTCATAGTCCAGCCGTTCCCGTAAGGTCTGACCGGTGCTGCCCGCAGGTGCATGCTCATCGCCGTAACGTTCCGCTAACCCATCGCTACAGAGTTTATTTAAGTAGGTCCAGGAGTCATAGCCTTCCGGCACTTCAAATTTCGGCAGCTTCGTAACGCCGAACTCAATTTCCACATGGCAGCGGTCCGCTATTCTCTGGGTGTTTTCCACCGCTTCCCACGCATAGGGGAAAAGCGCCTTCATTTCCTCTTCGCTTTTGACATAGTACTGACCGCCCACATAGCGCATTCTGTCCTCATCCGCCAGCTTTTTACCGGTCTGCAGACAGAGCAGTATATCATGGGAGTCCACATCTTCCTTATAGGTATAGTGCACATCGTTGGTGACCACCAGTTCAATGCCGGTTTCCTTGCTTAATTTCAAAAGCTCCGTGTTGACCAGCTTCTGTTCCGGGATGCCGTGATCCTGCATTTCCAGAAAGAAATTGCCCTTTCCGAAGCATGCTTCATATTTTAACGCCGCTTTTTTCGCTTCCTCATGCAGTCCTTTTACAATGTAGCGCTGCACCTCGCCCGCCAGACAGGCGGAAAGAGCAATGATGCCCTCGTGATAGGTCTGCAAAACCTCCATATCCACACGGGGCTTATAATAATAGCCTTCCGTAAAACCGCGGCTGACAATTTTCATCAGGTTGGCATAGCCTGTATTGTTTTCCGCTAAAAGCACCAGATGGTAATACCGGTCCTCGCCGCCGGTAAGCTCCTTGTCAAAGCGGGAATTGGGCGCCACATAGACCTCGCAGCCCAGAATCGGCTTGATGCCGGCTTCTCTTGCCGCACGGTAAAAATCAATGACACCGTACATAACGCCGTGGTCGGTGATTGCCGCACTGTCCATGCCAAGCTCTTTCACACGCTTGACATATTCTTTTATTTTGTTGGAACCGTCTAACAGTGAATACTCTGTATGCACATGCAAATGTGTGAATGCCATGTTTTCCCCCTTGTTATATACTAAATAAGGCTGGCGCAGAATAAATCTGCCGCCAGCACTCCTTTGTGACTTTTATAATAAGGAATAAATCGTTTTATTAATTCACCTGTTCTCATGCTAAATATTTCTTTAAGTCGTCTGCTTTGTCTAATTTCTCCCAGGGAAGGTCAAGGTCGTTGCGTCCGAAATGTCCGTAAGCAGCGGTCTGCTTGTAAATAGGACGGCGCAAATCCAACATCTTGATAATGCCTGCGGGACGTAAATCAAAATTGTCACGGATAATTTCTACCAGCTTGGCATTGGAAAGCTTACCTGTGCCGAAGGTATCCACGCGGATGGAGGTGGGATGTGCCACACCGATTGCGTAGGACAACTGGATTTCGCACTTGTCAGCCAGTCCCGCTGCCACAATGTTCTTTGCCACATAACGGGAAGCGTATGCTGCGGAACGGTCTACCTTGGTGCAGTCCTTACCGGAAAAAGCGCCGCCGCCGTGACGGGCATATCCGCCGTAGGTGTCTACGATAATCTTTCTTCCTGTCAGACCTGCGTCTCCGTGAGGTCCGCCGATAACAAAACGTCCGGTGGGGTTAATGAAGTACTTGGTGTCCTCATCCAGCATTTCCTTGGGAAGGATGGGGTCAAATACATATTTCTTAATGTCTTCGTGAATCTGTTCCTGGGTAACATCCGGGTCGTGCTGGGTGGAAAGTACAACCGCTTCCAGTCTGATGGGCTTTCCTGCTTCATCATACTGTACGGAAACCTGGCTCTTTCCATCGGGACGAAGGTAAGGAAGGGTTCCGTCCTTACGAACCTTGGTCAGCTGCCTGGTCAGCTTGTGTGCCAGATAAATGGGATAAGGCATATATTCCTCTGTCTCATTGGTGGCATAACCGAACATCATACCCTGGTCACCGGCGCCGATGGCATCCAGCTCTTCTTCGGACATATTGTTTTCAGCCGCTTCCTTCTTTGCCTCTAAGGATTTGTCAACACCCATGGCAATGTCGGGGGACTGTTCGTCAATAGCTACCATAACGGCACAGGTATTGCCGTCGAAGCCGTATTCGGATTTGTCATAACCGATTTCTTTTACGGTTTCTCTTACGATTTTCTGAATATCCACATAAGCTTCTGTGGTGATTTCTCCGGTAACGAGTACGAAACCGGTGCAGCTTGCTGTTTCGCAGGCAACACGGCTCATAGGATCCTGCTCCATGAGAGCGTCCAAAATTGCATCAGAAATGGCATCGCACATTTTGTCGGGATGTCCTTCTGTAACAGACTCGGAAGTAAACAATAACTTTTCCTGTTCCATTTTAGTCTCCTTTTCTTTTGCGTTCTGTATACGGGTTTCTCCCGGCATCAGCCTATTTTAAGCTTGAATTTCTGTAATTCTCTTTCGGAATCCACTTTGTCAATCTGTGCGCCCAGAGACTGCAGTTTCAAATGGAAATCCTCGTATCCGCGCTGGATATAGTGAATATCCTCCACAACGGAATAACCGTCCGCTGCCAGTGCCGCCAGCACAAGTGCCGCGCCCGCACGGAGGTCGGGAGCCGAAATCTTGGCTCCGGTATATTTGCTTACGCCATCCACGATAGCGGTATTGCCTTCTACTTTGATGTTGGCGCCCATGCGTGTCAGTTCATCCACATATTTAAAACGGTTTTCAAAGATGCTTTCGGTTACGATACTGGTACCCCGGGACAATGCCAGCGCCACCGTAATCTGGGGCTGCATATCCGTGGGAAAACCGGGGTAAGGAAGTGTCTTTACCTGTGTATGTCGTAACGGTTTTGCCGCCACAACACGCACCGCATCATCGGACTCCTCGATTTCACAGCCGATTTCCAAAAGCTTTGCGGTAATGGACTCCAAATGCTTCGGAATAACATTTTTTACAGTAACATCTCCCTTGGTGACTGCTGCCGCAAACATAAAGGTTCCGGCTTCAATCTGGTCGGGAATAATTGCATAATCGGTACCGTGCAGGTGGGAAACACCCTTGATACGGATAACATCCGTACCGGCGCCCTTGATGTTGGCACCCATGCTGTTTAAGAAATTGGCAAGGTCTACTACGTGAGGCTCCTTTGCTGCATTTTCAATAATCGTCTGACCTTCTGCCAGTGCCGCTACCATCATGATGTTAATGGTGGCGCCTACAGAAACCACATCCATGTAAATATGGCTGCCCTTTAAGCGCTCCGCTTCCGCTTTAATCAGTCCGTACTCAATGTTGACGTCCGCACCAAGCGCGCGGAAGCCCTTGATATGCTGGTCTATGGCTCTGCAGCCGATATCGCAGCCACCCGGAAGCGCTACTTCTGCTTTTTTGTAACGTGCAAGCAGTGCTCCGATAAAATAGTAGGACGCACGGATACGGCGGACGCCTTCGCCGTCCACTACCAGATTGTTTATCCGGGAAGGATAAATCGTCACTCTGTGACGGTCTTCTCTTTTAATCATAACGCCGATGCTCTGCATAGCTTCCAATAATACATTGGTATCCCTGACATCGGGTAAATTATCTATATGCACTGTCTCTTCTGACATAAGGGCCGCAGCTATAATGGGAAGAGCGGCATTTTTGGCACCGCCGATTTCCACTTCACCAACTAATGGATTACCGCCTTTGATTGCGTATTGTTCCATTTTCATACCTCTATCCATTTCAAGATTTCTTATCTTTACATTATATATCCATACACCGTTTTTGTAAACGTGAATATGTGTTCGTGACTTTTCCCGGCTAATTCAGGTAGTTTAAGGGATTGACCTGCTTGCCGTTTATCAGGATTTCAAAGTGCAGATGAGGTCCCGTACTTACGCCGGTATTTCCGCTCAAGGCTATCTTATCTCCCTGGGAAACCTTCTGTCCCGCCGTTACCAGAACCTTGCTTAAGTGTCCGTAACGGGTCTGTCTGCCGTCTTCATGGTTAATGTAGACCACGTAGCCGTAGCCGCTGCCCCATCCGGCTTTGGCTACCGTACCGCCGCAGGATGCTACAACCGTAGTGCCCTTCGGGGTTGCCCAGTCAACGCCCTTATGATAGGTGCTGGCGCCCTTCTTCGGTGCTTTTCTCTTACCAAAGTTTGATGTCAGACGCCCGCCGGAAATCGGCTTGATATAGGTAGGCGGTATTCTGGTTCCTTTTTCCACAATCTTCGGAACCGCTTCCATGACCACTTCTTCTTTTAGTATTTCCCTGTTTGTTTCGGTATCATTCTTATAGGAAACAACTGCCACTACTTTTCGGAAGCCCGCCGAAGGCTCCTGCAGGGTCTTGGTCTGATTGGTGTACCAGCTGTCATTGTATACATACTGAACGGGAGCATCGTAAATCTCCTCATAGTACATTTCTTCGTCATGATCCACGGAAAGCTCGGGCTCCGGAATTGTGATAATCAATTCCTGTCCCACACGGATTACAGAATTGGTGTCCTCCAGGGAGTCATTCATGGCAACCAGCTGTTCCATGGGGATGTTGGTCTTGATGGCAATTTCGGAAAGAGTGTCGCCGGAAACCACTTCGTAAACAGAATTTACCTCCTGCTCCTTGATGACCTCTTCCGCCGCGGTAGCTACATCCGTAAGCTGGGAGTCATCCAGATACACTTCCACAATTTCCACTTCTTCCGCAAAACGGATATCCACCGTACCAAGCTCATAGTCGGAGAAATCCTTTTCTCCCGCAGGCTCCGTGTCCGTAAGCATGTTTTCTGCTGCCAGTTCAAAACCGCCCTTGTCGCTTACCTGTACGGTGCCGCTATCCCGGCCGGTTGTTTCTTCGTCCGCCGTGTCTTCAATCTGTGCGGTAAGTACGTTGAATTCCCTGCCCTGGGCATGGGCCAGATTTACCTGATAACGTCCTTCCGTGTCATATTTGTCCACCGCCTGCTGCAAAAGAGAAAGCACATCCTCCCTGCTTCCTAAGTTTACCATGTAATTATTGATTTTCACGGCATAGGAACGGTGTGTGGTTTCTTTGATGTTGTGCTCAAGCACCTGTTTCATGCGGGACCGGACGGAATCTTCGTCATCGATTTTGCCGACCAGCACTGCCTGCCCCCGCAAATTCATATCCACGTCCATAAATACCAGCCCGTCCCTGCCGGAAACTAATTCCTTGCGGGCTTCCTGGAGCAGCTTTTCGGCAGTTTCTTTCTCCGCAACCACTCCCACTTCTTCACCGTTTAAGGAAACGGTAAACATATTCTCCGCAGGAGCTTCCCATTTTACATAGGACGGAAAAAAGAGAGCGGCGACAACAAGTATGCCGCCTGCCACTTTCATATATGTGTATTTTAACCTTTTGTGATACCGGGTAATTTTCATACTAATTCTTTTTCCTTACGCTGTAACCAAATGTACCAATCTTTTTCCCCGTGGTCATATAAGTGCCGTGGGAATATACAATGGGGTCTGCCATTTCCAGATGAAAACGGTTCTGCTCATCCATGTATTTTTCATCCGCATGGACGCAGACCACCTCTGCCATAAACATATCGTGTGTGCCCAAATGCTTCACTTCGGTAACTTTACACTCTAAATTCACAGGACTTTCGGCAATTAACGGTGCTTTTACCTTTTCTCCCCGCACGGGCGTCAGCTGCATGGCAGCAAACTTGTCCACATCCCTGCCGCTTTTCACGCCGCAGTAATCCGTGGCAAAAGCCAGGTCCTTCGTGGTCAGGTTTATCACGAATTCACCGGTTTCTTTTATCATATGATAGGAATATCTCTCCGGCCGTACGGATATGGAAACCATGGGCGGGTCGCTGCAGATGGTGCCTGTCCACGCAATCGTAATGATATTCTGATTTCCTTCTTTGTCAGCCACACTGACCATAACAACCGGTAAGGGATAAAGCATATTGCCGGGTTTCCAAATTTGTTTGCTCATGCTGCCTCCGTGTTTATGGATATGTAATAAACTGTTTTTGCCAGTCGCTTATAAAATGTGTATTTACAGAATGTGAAGGTATACTAAAATCTGAAATACCAGTCCGGCACAGGATGCCAGCAAAGATACCAGGGATACTACCAGAATGGCATTGGTTCTCACGGACAGGTAGCCGAAGCTCTTTCCGCTGTTCTCATTCTGTTTGTCGTTTTCGTCAATAACAACCGCCTGCACATTGCGGTATACCTTTACGTTTTCCTTGTGTACGTGGTCGGTAAGCTGTGCAAACTGGTCGTTCTGTACCTTCTGCAATTCGGCAAGCAGTGCCTTTACTTCTTCCGTATTGCCGTTTCCTGCCTGCATCTGCTCAATCTTTGCCATAGCGGCGCGGATGAGCTCGTCCGTCTTTGCGGCGCCCTGTTCTGCCTTGGTAACACTCTGCTCGGCGCGTACCACGGTCTGTGCCGCCATGGATACGCTCTTTTCGTTGCGTTCCACAACCTGCTCTAAGCGGGTATTGCTTTCATTTAAGCGTTCTAAGCCTTTGTCCATCTGGGAAAGTCCCTCTCCTAAATGGAAGGTGCCTTCGCTTAAGCCGATAACACCGTCGCTGATATTGGTAGCGCTCTCGTTCAGACGATTGATGCTGTCGCCGAGACTTGTCATGCCCATATTCAGTTTGGTGACTTCTTCTTCAAAGGAAGCGCTGCTGCCGCTCGTTTCGGAAAGACGTCTGATTTCCTCTTCCAGACGGTCTGCACCGGCGCTCATTCTGCCAATCTGTTCCTTTACCTGTGCAACCTGCTCTTCCATCAGGGATGCGCTCTGGGTCAGTCCCGCCGTGCTCTGGTCAATCGCCGCCGCACTTTTTTCCATGCGTGCCGTGCTGTCCTTTCCCTTTTCGTTTTCCTCCTGAATGTCCTTCAGCAGATCCTCATATTCCGCCATCTGCTCCCGCAGCATGGTAAGCTCTGCCGCATCGGCTGCCGAGTTGGCATTTATCATCTCCTGTGCTGTCAGCTTTTGTGCCAATTTATCAATAAAGGTATCCATATTTCTTCCTCCCGGAGTAATAGGGTAATTTTCACCACATATAATATACCTATTTTATCATCTCTTCATCGAAAAAACAATAAAAAGCACTTTTTTGTGCAACTTGTATATAAATTATTTTCGTTTTTTCGTTTCTTTGTAACATTTACCTTTTATTTACATCTTGTTCATAGTTTGTTCATAAATAATTGCTATACTAAAACCATCTTAAGAAACGATTTGAGATAATTTTTTTCATAATAGCCCCGATGCAGAGATGTATCGGGGCACTCCTCATTTTAAAGGGTTTTAAAGGGCATCTGCCCCAAAAAGGAAAGACAGGCTTATCTTCCCATAGCCTGTCTTTCTCTCTGCAGTTCTTTCATAAGCTCCGGCACCGTCCACTCCTGGTTAGACGGTGTTAAAACTGCCTTATATTCTATCGGAATGTCCGCTCTCCTTAATTCAAACAGCACCTTGTCCAGACGCTTGTCCCGGAGACCGCACAGGACAAGACAGCTTGGCGGTGTTTGTGCAGCCGGTGCCGGAACGGTGCCCTCTGTCGCAGCACTGCCGGAAGGTATGGTGCCCTCTGCCACAATGCTATCGGAAGCTGCAGTATCCGGCGGGTTTTGTGCATATTTACCTGCCGCCAGCTCCTTAAGACGGCAACCGCAATATTCCTCCGGGATAATATCCAGCGCCAGCTTCAGGCGGGACGCCACGTTCTTCACCTGCAGTTGTATTTCTTTCGTGCTGTGAATGAGCAGAAGTTTTTCCATAATTCTTGCCGTTCCTTTCCGCAGGCTGCAAATACCGGGCATTTTTCATCCTGCCTTTACAACTCCCGACCGTACCGTTTACAATTCATGATAATAAGGACAGATATCCTCATAGCTGCCGTCCTTCCTGCGGAAGCCCTTCGGAATGACACCAAGCTGTACAAAGCCCAGCCGTTCATACAGATGTCTGGCATGCACATTACTTGCCACAACCGCATTGAACTGCAGCACGCCGTAGCCGTGGGCTTTGCCTTGTACCAAACAGTCCGATACCAGCTTTTCACCGATGTGCAGTCCCCTGCTGTCCCGGCTCACCGCATAGCTGGCGTTGCAGATATGACCGCAGCGTCCCACGTTGTTGGGATGCAGGATGTAAAGACCGTACACCTTTCCGGTTTCCGTATCCTCTGCCACGGCGCTGTAGGTCTGTCCGGCAAAAAATTCTTTTCCCGTTTTTGCATTCAGAAGTTCTTCCTGTGGAAAGGCTACCCCGTCTGCCACCACTTCATTCCAAATTCTTATCATTTCGGGTAAATCTTTTTCTTCATAAGCTCTTACCGAAATCTTCATTGGTTTTTCTTCTTTCTTCCGTAATTGATTCCTATCTGTAACAATGCCATGGCATTGGCTATGGTCAGAAGAATTCCCGCCAGACCAAGCAGGTTTTTCATAGCGCTGTAAGCGGCAAGGCTTGCAGCTCCGTACCTTCTGGCAATAACAACCGTTTCAAAGCTTCCTCCCAATGTATTGCACACCGGCAGCAGGCACTGGAATATCACGGCAAACACAAGAAGTATCAGCTCTTTGGTATTATTCTCCGTGCCGGGATTGCCAAGCAGCGCCCCCACCGCAAACAAAAGCACCAGAGCCGCATTCAGGAAGGTCTGCACATACAGGCTTATGTAAACGGACGCATCCGCATGAAAATCCTGTATGACCACTCCATAGAGGTTATAAACCAGCCCGGTGTTTGTAAAAATGCCTACACACAGCATCCCATATAGAGCCGTAAGAATAATCGCCGCAACTGAAAAACCAATTGATTTCTTCATAAAAACTTTTCTCCTTATATTTTGGATAAATTTTATTTTTGATAAACCGTCTTTAAGATGTCCCCGTCTAAAAAGGGAGCAATCCCCATCAGTTCCGCAAATCGTCCCTGTTTTACCAGATGCTCCGCAACTTTGTGAATCGTCTCCCGGGCAAGGAACGGAGCAAGACCCGTTACGGTTCCCATACTGTTTCCGGACTCCAGACTTTTTTCCACAATTTTATCCAGAGACTCTTCGCTTAGGAACGGAGCCAATCCGCATACTGCCGCATCCATACCCTCCGCCTTCGAAGAACCAAGATACCTGTCCACGATTTTATCCAAAGACTTCTCACTTAAAAACGGAGCCAGGCCACAGAATTTGTTTAAATTTTCCACTTCCACACTTTCTACCAGCATGTCCAAATCTTCATCCCCTAAAAAGGGAGCCAGGCCTATCAACTGGGAAATGGAAATCTTAGGTTTCCCGTTCTCTTCTGCCTGTTCCGTTTTTTCCCGGATTACTTTTTCCATTCTGTCCGGGGTTACAAGGGGCGCAACCTCTGCCAGTTCGGAAATGGTAACTTCCGCATCCCTGTTTTCCGCAAATTTCTTAGCCGCCTCTGTCGCCCTGCTTTCTTCGCCTAAAAGTTCTTCCATACGGATATGCAGGATGTCGCACAACTCCGGCAGCTTGGATATATCCGGCATGGAATTGCCTCTTTCCCAGTTGGAAACTGCCTGATAGCTGACGCCCATGGCATCCGCCAGGTTCATCTGTGTCATATTCTGCGCCACTCTTGCCTCTTTGATTTTTCTTCCTACTTTTGCTGTTTCAAACATAACGTTTCCTCTCTTTCCTGTATTGGATAACAGCCGGCCTGTCATCTGACACATTCATCGTAACCGGTTATGTTTAGTTTTCCAAGCAAGCAGTACTTGATGCAAGCAACGCTTGAGTGGTGTGCCTTTCTTTACGGGTTGTCAATCTCCTCTCCGACAAAGCCCGTCTCGGTTGACTCATTGAAAATTCCGTAAAACGGGAGAGTTTCCGGCATATTTCCGTTTTCATCACAGAGCTGTTCCTTTACCCCTTTTATGTATGCTTCCGGCAGCTGCGCCACCTTTTTTCCGGGCAGATAGATCATAAATTCCTCTGCTTCTTCCAGCCCGTAAACCTCTGTGTATACCATACGCATGCCGCCCTGAAAGCTCTCGCCGTCCGTTTCCGACCAGGTAATGCTCTCCACTTTTGCTTTGTAGGTATAGTCATCCACCCTGACCGGTTCTGCAATTTGCCCGAAGCCGGAGCCGTAATACATGGTACCGCCCTGATAATCCTCTCCCGTGTCCTCCGTATCCATGGCATAATAACTGGCGCTGAAGGAGCCGTCCTCCTGTATCCGCATACCCGTTTGTCCACCAACCGAAATACCCTGTCCTGCGCCCTCCTCCAAAGCACAGGTAAACTGTATGTTGTCAAACTGCTTATAGGCAAAGGCTTCTGCTTTTCCGCATCCGCTGAATGCCATTACTGCCAGAGTTACTACGACAGAGATTTTCCAAATTTTCTTCATTTGTATACGATGTCCTTCCTTGTAGTTCTATTCTAAAAAACAATCATACCCCTATTTGAAAAGAGAAGTCAAGAGGGGCTGCAGCTCCGCCTGAAATATTTGCGGTTGCCGCAGCCCCAAAGGTTTATTTCATACCGTTGACAGTTTTATATTTGTAAAGCATTTCCGCATGGTTCTGCTCCTCCACCTGAATATCGGCAAGAAGCTTTCTCACACCGCTGTCCCCGAAGTTGAACACGTCGGTGTTGTATTCGCCGGATACTAACTTTTCCGTTCCGATGCAGTCGGTTGCCAGAAACGCATCGTGCAGCTTGTCGTCCGTATTTTCCATGGCGGAATAGGTTGCCTTGGGTTCATAATTTTTGCCGTCGGAGTCGTTGCAGTTGCATTGGGGCACAGTACCGGAAAGCACCCGGCTTAAAGAGTCGTAATGCTCCTGTTCCTTTTTCTGCAGGGTCTGAAACAGGCTTTTGAGTTCCGGATCCTTTGCCTGCTCGGCATACTTTCCGTATTTTTCCACACAACTTTTCTCCTGTGTCTGCAAATCTTCAATGGTAGTACGTTCCTTTTCCTTTAATATCATAGTTCTACTTCCTTTCCAGAATATTTACACTATTATTATGGATAGAAAATAGTTTCCTATTCAAAAAGATCACTCCGGTTCAATGTGCGAGGACAGGATTTCTTAAAATTTGACCCTATAATAAAAAAAGGCAACAGAGTCAGATCAAACAGTTTTCCATGGTGCCTTTGGTTTGACTCTGTGAAAGACTTCGCCTTAATAAGTCAAAATAATGGGAAATGATGCTCGTTTTCCTTTGACTCTGATATAGAATAGTACAATTAGAGTCAAAAAAATAACAAAGAGTATAGTAAATCCTTTGACTCTGTCATGGATTTGTGACTGTTGGGTCAAATTTACCTCTATATAAATACAGAGAAGATAAAACAAAACCCAACGGGTGCATGCAGAGGTAACAGTTAGAAATTACTTCCGTCTTTCCAGTGCCTGCAATGCGTCAGGAAGCTTATCGGCATTTAACAGCTTATCGGACCACCGGATGGTTCTGCGTACTTTTCTCGTATAATACCGGAAGTAATGCTCCTGCCGTTTTTCCTTTCCGCCGAATATCCCCCGGATATCCAATATATTTTAGAAAACGGAAGCTCTGCCATATTTTCTTGGAAATCATCAAAAAAACGGAAGCCTATCTGCGCCCCTTTACCTCCGTACAGATAGACAACCGCTATATCCCCATTTTTATGAAGCAGAGTCCGGCATTTTCGGTCGTCCTGTACCTTTTTATCCGCTTTTGCATAATAGGACTCCATCCATGCCCCTGCTGCAGTATCCTTTGGTAATCGCCCATCGGCGTGTGATTGGAAATAAAATGCTTCATGCAACCGTCTTCTTTCCTGTCTTCTTTTGAACTAAGCATAAGACAAGAAGATAATAAGACAAGAAGATAAAATCAGTCAGTGTCTGATGTAAAATCCCGGTAAATTATTATTTCTTCTCCTCACTCATGGCAAGTATTTCCTCATTTAAGGAGAGCATCCGTGCATCCAGGTCGGACACCATATGTGCACACTCCACCAGCTCGTCTTTAATATGCTGCGGTGCATCCCCTTCAAATTTATAATGCATCTTGTGTTCTAAGCTTGCCCAGAAATCCATGGCAACGGTGCGTATCTGCATTTCCACCTTGGTTTCCTCGATACGGTCGGAAAGGTAGACCGGCACGGATAAAATCATGTGGTAGCTCTTGTAGCCGCTTGCCTTGGGATATGTAATATAGTCCTTAATGGAAAGAACCTTGATGTCCTTCTGGTTTGCCACCATATCCGCAATCCGGTAAATATCCGAAGTAAATGAACAGATAATGCGGATACCCGCAATGTCATTCACATAAGTAATCATATTTTCAATGGTGGATTCGTAGCCGTACCTCTTTAGCTTTTTCACAATGCTTTCCGAGCTTTTGATACGTGCCTTGATATGCTCAATGGGATTGTAACGGTGTACTCTCTGAAACTCGTCATTTAAAATCTCCATTTTGGTCTGCACCTGCTTGAGCGCCGCATTGTAAATCAGATTGACTTCTTCCCAACTGTCTATTCCGTCATCCCGGTATTCCCTTACATCCATATTTTACATACTCCTTTTACAAAATAAAAACTATTTTTAGTATATCACATCGTTTCTTACTTTTGTATATTATGTATAAGGATTTATGAAAATTTTAATATTTTCTGTATATTTTTCTTCCATATAATCTGTTAAGATGATTTCAGGGGCAATAGGTCCCGACTCTGATACCTGCTATACAGAAAGGAAATCTTATGTTTCGATTATGGGCCAAAACTTTTAAGAACAACAAAATGTTAAACGATATGGTTGTGGAGGATGCCGGAACCGATACCCGCACCCATAAAATTTTTCATGCCATTGATGAAATCTGCACAAAATTTGATCTGGGTCACCCCATCTGGCTCGACTCCACGGTGCGGGATTTCCAACTTCATAGCAAAACCCGCTTTACCCAGGACAATTTCACCGAAACCATTCCCTTCGATTACCTCGAAATACAGGTCATCGAAGAAGACTGAGTCTCCAGGCTTTGCAGATTATCGGGAATACCTTACTTTGCGGAGCTTGCACATTACAGATTATGGAAGTAAACTAACTTTCCGGACAAAAAAGAGGATGCTGCATCCTCTTTTTTTATGCATAAATTTTTCTTCTTGACATATTCTTACTCATGTAGTAGTATTTCTTCAACGACATGTAGTATTGAATACTACGTATCGTAACTGTCAACATGTAAAAGATTTATTATACAAATATTTGCCTGCATTTTCAGGCTATGGAAAGGAATGAAATTTTATGCAGATTACTATTCGTGAACCCGGCAGTGCCATTACTCATTTTATCGGCTGTATGATGGCCCTTTTCGCTTCCGTCCCCCTGCTTATCAAAGCCGGCGTTTCCGCAGGCGGCCGGACATTTACCGCAATGCTTATTTTCATGCTCAGCATGGTTTTATTATATGGCGCAAGTGCCACTTATCATTCCGTAAATTTAAGCGGAAAGCCCTTACGGATTTTCCGTAAGATTGACCACATGATGATTTTCGTGCTGATTGCCGGTTCTTACACACCGGTATGCCTCATTGTTTTAGGCGGCAAAGAAGGTGTCACCATGCTGACCGTTGTATGGAGCATCGCCATTGCAGGCATGCTGATCAAGGCTTTCTGGATTACCTGTCCGAAATGGTTTTCTTCCATAATTTATATCGCCATGGGCTGGGTCTGTGTCTTTGTGTTCCGTGAACTCATCCATACACTTTCCGTTCCGGCTTTCTGCTGGCTTTTAGCAGGCGGTATTATTTACACCGTGGGCGGTATCATTTATGCCCTAAAGCTTCCTATCTTTAATGCGAAGCATGCAAACTTCGGCTCCCATGAAATTTTCCACCTGTTTGTCATGGCGGGCAGCATCTGCCACTTCATCTTCATGTATCGTTATGTAGCATAGTCCCCTGTTAAATAAAAGGCATCCGATGTAAAGTCGGGTGCTTTTTTTATGTATTTTACTGCTTTACACCGATTTTACACCGGTCTGCTTTTTGACTTTACAAACCGATGCTACCCTTTTCTTGTAAACAAAAAGGCTTTGCGCCATAAAAAAGAAAAGAGGAATTACATTATGAAAAAGAAAACAGTAGTCAGTTTAGCAGTTGCAACTATCCTTGCTTTAACCTCCTTAACCGGATGCGGAAACAGCAGGCTTTCCGGAACCGTAGCAACCGACGGCTCCACTTCCATGGAAAAAGTCATCGGTGCTCTGGGCGAGTCCTTCATGAATGAAAATGACGGTATCCAGTTTACTTACAATCCTACCGGTTCCGGTTCCGGTATCACAGCCGTATCCGAAGGAAGATGCGACATCGGTCTTTCCAGCCGTTCCTTAAAGGATGAAGAAAAAGCACAGGGACTTACCGAAACCGTACTTGCACTTGACGGTATTGCCGTAGTCGTAAATCTCGAAAACCAGGTAAATGACTTAAGCATTGAACAGATTGCTTCCATTTACACCGGTGAAATTACCAACTGGAACGAAGTCGGCGGCGCCGATGCAGAAATCGTAGTAATCGGCCGTGAAGCAGGAAGCGGTACCAGAGACGGTTTCGAGTCCATTACCAAAACCTCTGAAAAATGCCAGTACCGTCAGGAGCTTACTTCTACCGGTGATGTCATCACTACCGTAAGCCAGAACCCGGATGCCATCGGTTACACCTCCCTTTCCGCAGTAAAGGACAACGTAAAAGCTCTTAGTGTCGGCGGTGTGGCTCCTTCCGAAGAAACCGTAAAAGACGGCAGCTATGCTATCCAGCGTCCCTTCGTTTTAGTAACCAAGGATGGTGTAAAGCTCTCCGATGCAGCACAGGCATTCTTTGACTATGTAACCAGCGACAAGGTTGCCGACATCATTACCGGCGCCGGTGTTGTACCTGCAAAATAACAGTTTCTGAAATTCCTGGAAGCAAAAGAAAGGTATGAGGATTTGTATGAAAAAACAACGAGCTTTTGAACGAATTGTAGCCGGTATCTTCCTAATCTTAGGAATGATTACCGTAGTATCCGTACTTCTGATTACCATATACTTAGTGATAGCCGGGGTTCCGGCTATCCGCAAAATCGGACTGATTTCCTTTTTATTTGGGAAAGAATGGCATTCTACGGCTGCGACTCCTGAGTTCGGCATCCTCCCTTTTATTTTAACCAGTATTTACGGTACGGTCTGTGCCGTAATACTGGGAGCCCCTATCGGATTTTTAACAGCCGTGTTTCTTTCCAAGATAGCTCCCTACAATCTGCGCCGCGCTGTAGAAACCGCTATCAGTCTGTTAGCCGGAATTCCTTCCGTTGTATATGGCCTGGTGGGTATGCTGATTCTGGTACCTGCCATCCGTAATATATTTCATATTCCCGATGGTGCCAGCCTCCTTGCTGCCATCGTTGTACTGGCAATCATGGTACTGCCGTCCATCATCAAGGTTTCCCTAAATGCCCTGGACGCCGTACCGAAAGAATACGAAGAGGCTTCCCTTGCATTGGGAGCCACACCGGTGGAAACCTACTTCAAGGTATCCGTTCCGGCAGCAAAAAGCGGTATTGCCGCAGCCATCGTTTTAGGTGTTGGCCGTGCCATCGGCGAAGCCATGGCGGTCATGATGGTATCCGGCAACGTGCCCAATATGCCTTCCCTTTTCCAGAGCGTCCGCTTCTTAACAACCGCGGTAGCCAGCGAAATGTCCTACTCCTCCGGTCTGCAGAGACAGGCACTGTTCTCCATCGCTCTGGTATTATTCTTCTTTATTATGCTGATTAACGCAACCTTAAACTTTTTCCTGAAACGGAAAAAAGACTAACAAAATGCCTGTCGGAAAAGACAGGCAGAAAACAGAAAGGTCCGGAGATTTCTATGAAGAAAAACTCTCTTTCCACAAGTAGAAAAATCTATATCGGCATCATGAAGGCCCTCATGTGGCTTTCCGTATTTTTCACCTGTGCGCTGGTTCTGTTCCTGATTATCTATGTACTTTTTAAGGGATTCCCCCACATTACCTGGAAATTCCTCACCACAAAGCCCAGCTACCTTACAGGTGAAATCGGCATCCTGCCCGATATTTTGAATACGATTTACATCATACTGGCAACGCTTCTTATAGTGCTCCCCTTAGGAGTCGGCGCTGCCGTGTACCTGACGGAATATGCCAGGAACAAAAAAATTGTAACCCTGATTGAATATGCCGCCGAAACCCTTTCCGGCATCCCTTCCATTATATACGGTCTGGTGGGTATGCTTTTCTTCTGTCAGTTTTTATCCATGAAAACATCCCTGTTAGCGGGCGCCATGACGCTGGTTATCATGAACCTTCCCACCGTCATGCGGACCACGCAGGAAAGCTTAAAGACCGTTCCCCAGAGTTACCGGGAGGGTGCTTTCGGACTGGGAGCCGGTAAATGGCGCGTCATCCGCACGGTGGTGCTCCCCGGCTGTATCGACGGTGTGGTAACCGGTCTTATACTCTCCGTAGGTCGAATCATCGGTGAGTCGGCTGCCCTGCTTTTCACCGCTGGTTTTGCCCATGCCTTAAACAATATTTTCCACGGACTTACCAGTTCCGGTGCCACACTTACCGTTGCTCTTTATGTGTACGCCAAGGAGCAGGGTGATTTCGATACCGCCTTTGCCATCGCCGCCATTCTGATGATTATGACACTGATTATCAATCTGCTGGCAGACTTCGCGGGCAGATATTTCAAGAAAAAGAACGCCGGCTGATTTCCCGGTACAAAAGGAGATTTCCTATGAAAGACATTATTACCGTTAAAGACCTCTGCCTCTGGTACGGCAATACCCAGGCACTGAAAAACATTGAAATCGGCATTAAGGAAAATGCCATTACCGCTTTAATCGGTCCCTCCGGCTGCGGCAAGTCCACTTTCTTAAAGACCTTGAACCGCATGAACGACCTGGTTCCCGATGTCAAAATCACCGGAAAAGTGGAATACGACGGCAAGGACATTTTTGCTTCCGGCGTGGATGTCAACGAGCTGCGCCGCGACATCGGCATGGTGTTCCAGAAGCCCAATCCTTTTCCTATGAGCGTCTATGACAACATCGCCTACGGCCCCCGTATCCACGGCATCAAAAATAAGGCTAAGTTAGATGAAATCGTAGAGGAATCCTTAAAGGATGCCGCTATCTGGGATGAATTAAAGGACCGCCTAAAGAAATCCGCACTCGGTCTTTCCGGCGGCCAGCAGCAGAGACTCTGTATCGCAAGAGCGCTGGCTGTCAGCCCCAGGGTACTTCTTATGGATGAACCCACCAGTGCGCTGGACCCCATTTCCACTTCCAAAATTGAAGACCTTGCCATGGAATTAAAGAAGAAATACACAATTGTCATTGTTACACATAACATGCAGCAGGCTGCCCGTATTTCCGACCAGACCGCTTTCTTCCTTCTGGGAAATCTGATTGAGTACAATGACACCGAAAAGCTTTTTGCAAATCCGAACGACAAACGGACGGAAGACTATATTACAGGGAGGTTTGGCTGATGCGCAACAAATTCGACGAACAGTTAAAGCTGTTAAACAAAAATCTTATCGAGATGGGCTCTCTGTGCCAGGAATCCATTTCTTTATCCGCACTGGCACTGACGGAGGGAAAGCCCGAAAAATGCAAAAAGGTCATTCCCATTACCGAAGAAATCGACCATATGGAGCGGAGCATCGAATCCATCTGCTTAAAAATGCTTTTACAGCAACAGCCGGTAGCAAGGGACTTGCGTCAAATCTCCGCAGCGCTTAAAATGATTACAGACATGGACAGAATCGGAGTCCAGGCAGCCGACATTGCCGACATTATTACGTTCTTAAACGGCAGAACCGGTGAGGAATGCTCCTACATCCAGCATATGGCAAAATCCACCATCCAGATGGTTACGGACAGTATCGATGCTTATGTAAAGCAGGACCTGCTTCTCGCCCAAAAGGTCATCGTGGATGACGATATTGTAGACGACGATTTTACCAAAACCAAAAATTTCTTAATTGATATGATAAGTCAGAACACAGCCGACGGAGAATATGCCATGGATTTACTGATGATTGCCAAGTATTTTGAGCGAATCGGCGACCATGCGGTAAACATTGCCGAATGGGTACAGTTTTCCGTCACCGGCGTGCATAAAGGAGAAGCAGAATTATGATTTGGTGTGTGGATGACGACAGTGCGATCAGGGATATTGAAGTGTATACCTTAAATGCCACAGGATTTGAAGCGAAAGGGTTTGCAGACGGAGTTTCCATGCTGCATTCCCTTTCCGAGGAAAAACCCCAGCTTATTATCCTGGATATTATGATGCCGGAATTAGACGGTGTGGAGGTGTTAAAAAAGCTTCGCGCTATGCCGGAAACCCAGAAAATCCCCGTTATCATGGCAACTGCCAAGGGTATGGAATACGATAAAATCCAGAGTCTGGACTTAGGCGCCGACGACTATCTGGTAAAGCCCTTCGGCGTTATGGAATTAGTTTCCCGCGTGAAGGCCGTTCTTCGCCGCTGTGAGGATACCGTGCCCGCACAGACGCTTTCCCTGTCCGGCATTTCCATGCAGGTTGACAACCGCGTGGTAACCGTGGACGGTGAAACAGTTGCTCTCACCTACAAGGAATTTGAACTGCTGCACCTGTTTTTATCCCACATCGGCGTGGTTTTTTCCCGTGAAAAACTGCTGAATGCCGTATGGGGCGTGGATTACTACGGTGAAACCCGCACCGTGGATATGCATATCAAAACCTTACGAAAGAAACTCGGAAAATACGGTTCGCTGATTAAAACCGTAATCAGTGTCGGATACAGAATGGAGGCATCTTTATGACAAAGAAAATATTTCATTCCATCCTTTTGGTAGCCTGCACGGTGCTCCTTGCCTGCTACCTCGTCATACTGACTTCCTTAAACGATTATTTCACCTCTTTAAGGAAATCCCAGTTGAAAACCCAGTTAAGCTTTGCCTCGACCGCCGTGGAGGACGAGGGTATCAAATATCTGAAAAATTTGGAAAACGGTGAATACCGTCTTACTCTCATTGATACGGACGGCACCGTCCTTTACGATACCAATGCAGATGCCGCTACCATGGAAAACCACAGCGACAGAAAGGAATTTCAGGAGGCTTTCCTCTCCGGCTACGGAGAGTCCCACCGCTATTCCCGCACCCTGACGGAACAGACCTATTATTTTGCCAAGAAGCTCTCCGATGACAGGGTACTCCGCATTTCCACCAGTCAGGTAACCATCGTTTCTCTCCTGTTAGGTATGCTGCAGCCGCTTTTGGTCATTACATTCCTTGCCATCCTGCTTTCCGTTTTCCTGGCAAAGCGCGCTTCCCGGAATCTGGTAAAGCCCTTAAACAATCTGGATTTGAACGACCCGCTTTCCAATGATGTGTACGAGGAATTAAGCCCGCTGCTCCGCCATATGGCACAGCAGAATAAACAGATTGCCCTGCAGATGGATGAGCTTTCCCGGAGTCAGAATGAATTTAATGCCATTACCTCCAACATGAGTGAAGGCTTAATCGTCTTAAATAAGGACGGTGTGGTAGTCAGTCTGAATACCGCCGCACGGAAGATTTTCGAAGCGGAGGAAGACAGCATCGGCAAGGATTTTCTTACCATAGACCGTACCCCGGAAATCAGCCGCGCCATCAAGGAAACCCTGTCCGGCAAGAAACAGGAATTAGAATATGAAAAGAACGGCAGAAATTACGATTTGTGCATCAACAAGATTGTGGAAAAAGACGAGGTTATCGGTGTGCTTTTACTTGCCATCGACAACACCGAAAAAATACAGGCGGAACAGAACCGCAGAGAGTTCACCGCCAATGTTTCCCATGAGCTGAAAACTCCGCTCCAGTCCATTATCGGCAGCGCTGACTTAATCGAAAGCGGTCTTGTAAAGCCGGAGGATATGCCCCGTTTTATCGGTCATATCAAGACGGATGCGGCACGACTGGTGTCCCTGGTCAGCGACATCATCCGCCTGTCCCAGCTTGATGAAAACACGGAGATGAACTGGGAAAATGTGGACGCCCTCTCCGTTGCGAAAGAGGCGTTGGAAATGGTGGGCCCCATTGCGGAAAGCCGGAACATTTCCCTGACGATAAAAGGGGAGCCTGCCCCGCTCACAAGCGTTCACAAGCTCCTCTATGATATCATTTATAATCTGTGCGACAATGCCGTAAAATACAACAAGGAAGGCGGCTTTGTCAAAGTAGATGTAAAAACGGCCGGTGACAAGGTGCAGGTTGCCGTCAGCGACAACGGTGTGGGAATTGCTCCCGCCGACCAGTCCCGCGTATTTGAACGTTTCTACCGGGTGGACAAAAGCCACTCCCGTGAAAGCGGCGGCACCGGCCTCGGTCTTTCCATTGTAAAGCATGCCGTAGCCTACTTAAAAGGAAGCATTTCCTTAGAGAGCACCTTGGGAAAGGGAACCACCATTACGGTTTCGTTCCCCGCAGAAAAGTAATCCCCATTAATAACCGTTGGGATTGCTGCTCTGCCATCTCCAGGAGTCCTCGCACATTTCCTTAATTCCGTACTGTGCTTTCCAGCCCAGTTCCTTCCATGCCTTGTCTGCATTGGAATAGTTTACCGGAATATCGCCCGCACGTCTGGGCTTGAATTCAAAGGGAATGGTAATGCCGGTGGCTGTTTCAAAATTATGAATCACATCCAGAACACTGTATCCAATGCCGGTTCCCAGATTGTAAATATCGAGGCCGGCATTTTTTTTCAGTCTTTCCAGTGCCTTTACATGGCCGGTTGCCAGGTCGAGTACATGAATGTAGTCGCGGATGCAGGTGCCGTCCGGCGTAGGGTAATCGTTGCCGAACACGCCTAATTTCGGCAGCTTTCCAACCGCTACCTGGGTAATATAGGGCATCAGATTGTTGGGAATGCCGTTGGGGTTTTCGCCAATCTTTCCGCTCTTGTGTGCACCGATGGGGTTAAAGTAACGGAGCAGGATGACATTCCAGGAGGGGTCTGCCTTCTGGATATCGGTTAAAATCTGCTCCAGCATGGACTTCGTCCAGCCGTAAGGGTTGGTGCAGCTTCCCTTGGGTGTTTCTTCTGTAACGGGTACTTTTTCCGGCTCGCCGTAAACGGTTGCGGAGGAGGAAAAAATGATATTCTTTACATTGTGTTTTCTCATCACGTCCAGTAAAATCAGGGTGCCCGTGATGTTGTTGTTGTAGTATTCCCAGGGCTTCTGTACGGACTCTCCGACTGCCTTTAAGCCTGCGAAGTGAATGACCGCTTCAATCTTTTCTTTGGAGAAAATTTCCTCTGTTGCTTCTCTGTCCAGAATGTCTGCCTTGTAAAAAGTAAGGGGCTTTCCGGTAATTTCCTGTACTCTTTCCAGTGCCACTTCGCTGGAATTGCTCAGGTTATCCATAACCACTACATCATAGCCAGCATTCTGTAATTCTATTACGGTATGGCTGCCGATATATCCGGCGCCGCCTGTTACCAAAATTGCCATAGTAAATTCCTGCCTTTCCTCACCTGCAAACTCCCGGTACCGCCAGGGGTGCGTGTGAAATCATACTTGTTTTGTATACATTAAGTGTAGCTGATTTTACACGCCTTAACAACTCTTAAAATTACAGAATTATGCCGTTCTTTTTTAAGAGTTCACGTGCACTTTCCACAGAATCCACGCCGGTTTTGTTCTTAATGGGGGCAAATTCCTTTTCCCGGACCACTTCAAAGGGCAGACAGCTTTCCATTTCATGAATCATATCCAGTACAAGCTGTTCAAATTTATAGCCGTTGGGTGCTTCGGGATTTACCAGTTCTCCCGCCTCGTTTAAGTAAGGAATCTTCTTCTCCACAATATGCAGCGGAAGCTTGCGGTTCATGATTTTGTGCAGCTCGCTTTCCTTAAACAGGTAATTTAAGATAACGCCGAAGTTGTATGCCGGGTCGCCCTTCTCATCCTTCGCATCCCGCATCTCTTCCGTCAGCTCATAATATTCCACGATGGAAGGTCTGCCGTCCTCTAAGCACATAACGCCCACCTTCTCGTCTGGTGCGTTCTTGCGCACTACCTTGGAGCCTACGGCACAGTCCTTCTCGATGACGGCGCCCACAAAAACAGGGTCTGCTATCTGCTGCAACACATTGTCCACGGCAAACACATTCAGCCATTCAATGCCTTTTTCAAGGATTATATCCCGGAGCCCCGCATGGCAGAGGGAAACATACCAGCCACCGTTTCCGTTGGGGGAAGTGGACATTCTGGATTTGCTTTCCATGTAAATCTTTCCCTCGTAGTCCGCTGCCGGAGCCATATCCTGCTTAAAGAAAAATACATTTGTCTTATCGTAACCGAAGAAATCGTGTTCTTTGAAAAATCCCACGGTTGCCTCATGATTTTTTTCACTGGTCATGACAAACAGGGGCACGTAGCTGCCTGCCTCCTCCACTACCTTCATCAGGTTGCAGATTAACCTTTCAAAAATATAAACATCCTTTGTAATGCCGATGTTATACATGCCCTTGGGTGCATCGGAGCCGAGTCGGGTGCCCATGCCGCCCGCCAAAAGAACCGCTCCTACTTTTCCTGCCCTGATGGCATCCAGTCCGATCTTCCGGTAAGACTCCTTTTCTGCCTCGATTTCCGGCAGCTCCATTGCTTTTAAGGGCGTAATCACGCCTCTTTCGGCTGCCTTTTCTTTATGTGTGCACATTTCGGTAACGGAAAAATCCGTTTCGGCTATCTGGTATAAGAGCTCTTCCTTTTCCGCATCATTTAACTCGTCAAAGTACTTAAGAACCTGTTCCTGTCCGTAGCTTTTTAACTTTTCCTGCGCCTGTGTAAAATTCATATTCACTGCCCCTTTTGATTTTTTAAGGCTCAAGCCTCTGTCTGTTATAAATTCAAGTATATCGGGAAAAAGACATTTATGCAACACGCATTCTTGCTTTAATGTCCGCAAAAAATGCTGTTAGATTTTCGTTTTCGGCTGATTTACCCGCGCCTTATCCGTTAATGCCGTGTTAAGATTTCGCCCTCTTCCGTTAAAGGCTCTTAACATCCGTTTTTTGAAAGAGCAGGATGTGCTATCTTTTCTTTGGTAAGTGATACCCATACTATATATTACATATCAGGAGGTCTTTCTTATGAATCCTTTTCTTCTTGCGTTTGTTATTGTTGCGGGCGGTTTCGGCGGTCTTGTGACCCTGTACCTGACCATCAGTTTTCCCGCGGTCATTATCTGGAAAATATACCGTCGCATTGTGAAGAAAATTCCCATTATGAAATAATTTTCGACAAGTATATTTTGTCCCCCTGTCTCATATCTTGCTTTTAGGCACAGGTTGTCTAATTCAAGTATGAAACAGGGGGATTTTTTATGAACCAGCCATTATCCAGTCAGGAAACAGATCGCGGGCATAACGTCTTAAAAGAGGCGCCCGAAAAAAACGCCCTGCAACGCTTTTTAGCCCAGCTGAACGATCCTCTGATTTTTATCTTGTTCATCGCCGCTTCCATTTCCATGCTGCTCGGGGAATACAGCGATACCCTGATTATTCTTTCCGTTATTTTAGTCAATGCGCTCGTAGGCGTCATTCAGGAGGGAAAAGCCCAGAGGGCGCTCCATGCCCTGAAGGAAATGAGCAGCCCCAAAGCGCTTCTTATAAAAGACGGAAACACCACGGAAATCCCCGCCGCCGACCTTATACCCGGCGATGAAGTGCTTTTGGATGCCGGCAGACAGGTTCCCGCCGACCTGCTTATCACCGAATCGAACTGTCTGAAAATAGAGGAGTCGGCTCTCACCGGAGAGTCCCTTCCCGTGGAAAAGGATACCCACACCCATAACCGTGCCTATCTTTCCACCAATGTCACCTACGGCAGAGGAAAAGGCACCGTCACCGCCATCGGCATGGATACGGAAATCGGTAAAATCGCTTCTCTTATAAACGAAGTTCCGGCAGAAAGCACACCACTTCAGAAGCGCCTCTCCGACCTGGGAAAGCTTTTAAGCATTCTCTCCATTGCCCTGTGCGCCCTGCTGTTTCTCATTGCCATTATCCAGCACCGCAATGTCATGGAAATGTTAATCACCGCCATTTCCCTTGCCGTTGCCGCCGTCCCGGAGGGTCTGGCTGCTATCGTCACCATGGTACTTGCCTTAAGTGTATCCCGCATGGTAAAGGTCAATACCATTGTAAAAAAACTGCCCAGTGTGGAAACCCTGGGCTGCGTCAGTGTGGTCTGCTCCGACAAAACCGGCACGCTGACCCAGAATAAAATGTCAGTCACCGCCTGTTACACGGACGGCAGACTGCTGCCGACGGAGGAACTGTCCCGTGAGGCGCACCGCTCCTTTGTAGAAGGCTTTGCCCTCTGCAACGATGCCTCTGCCCGCATCGGCGACCCTACGGAATTAGCACTTTTAGATATGGCTGCCGGGCTGCATGTCTACCGTCCGGTTTTAGAAACCCGCCTGCCCCGCATAGACGAAATTCCTTTTGACTCCGACCGGAAAATGATGACCACCCTGCACCGTATGGGAAGCAGTTCCGTTTCCTATACCAAGGGTTCTCCTGATGAAATCTTAAAACGCTGCACCCACATCCGGCTTGACGGCAAAGTAGTACCGTTTACGCCCGCCCACAAACAAAACATCCGGAATGCCATAAAGGAAATGTCCTCCCGGGCTCTGCGTGTACTGGCTCTTGCCATGCGGACGGGCGACCGGAAAGCCACAGAAAAAGAGCTCATTTTTGTCGGTCTTGCGGGCATGAAGGACCCCATCCGTCCGGGTGTTGCCGAAGCGGTGACAAGCTGTCAGAAAGCCGGTGTGAAAGTGGTTATGATTACCGGTGACAGAGTGGACACCGCCTACGCCATCGCCGGGGAGCTTTCCATTGCCGACTCCATGAGCCAGTGCATGACCGGAAGCCAGTTGGACCACCTGCCGGATGCGGAATTTAAGAAAGCTGTCCGAAACATCCATGTCTTTGCCCAGGTTTCTCCTTCCCACAAGACCAAGATTGTGAAAGCCTTAAAGGAAACCGGCCATGTGGTTGCCATGACCGGGGACGGTGTCAACGACGCCCCGTCCTTAAAATCCGCAGATGTGGGAATTGCCATGGGAAAAGCCGGAACGGATGTGGCCAAAAATGCGTCCGACATCATTCTCACCGATGACAATTTTGCCACCATCGTAAAGGCAATCGAACAGGGCAGAAGCATTTATGCCAATATCAAAAAGTCCGTCCTGTTTTTACTTTCTTCCAATTTCGGGGAAATCATTACCATGCTGACGGCTATTCTGTTCGGCTTTGCCTCTCCGTTAAAGCCCAGCCATATTTTATGGATAAACCTGATCACAGACTCTCTGCCCGCCCTTTCCTTAGGTGTGGACTGCAGCGATACTTCCCACTTTATGAAACGCCCGCCCCGTCCCAAGGACGAAAATCTCTTTGCGGACGGCGGACTTTCCTGCACGGTCTTTTACGGTCTGCTGATTGGTTTTATCAGCATCAGTGCTTTCCTTTACCTGCCTATCCAGACCCTCAGGGCAAGCGGCATTGCCATTACGCCATCCCATATCCGCGGGCTTCTTTTGCTGCCGGACGTTCTGACCCGCTCCCAGACCTATGCGTTTACCGTTCTCGGTATGTCCCAGCTTTTCCATGCCATTGGCATGCGGGATGTGGACTGCTCGCTGTTTCGCATGAAGCACTTTACCAATAAGCTGATGATGCTTGCCGTGGTCTTAGGTATCGCCCTGCAGGCTCTTGTCACCACGGTTCCTTACTTTATCAATGCATTCGGCACCGTACCCTTAAGCTTTTCCGATTGGAAAATGCTGCTTCTGCTTGCCGCCATGCCCCTGCTTGCCCACGAATTTCTTTACTGGCATACAAGGCTGCGCAGTAAGGCATTCCGGATAATCTGATTATTTCAGAAGTCTGAATTTGCCAATCAACGGAAGCTCCTTGGCTTCGCCGTTTGCCGCATTGATGATACCAAGCGCTGCCCATACCAGAAATACGATATGTACCAGGCCCAGAATACCGTTTAAGATGCCGCCCACAACGGGAATCAGCCCGAAAATAAGACCCAGTACGGACTCCACGATAACATACGCAATCTCCGTAATAAACAGGGTCAGTCCCTGATTGGCATGGTATCTGGCAAACTTGGATTCCGGTGCTGCCAGAATGGGAATGAGTACCAGAATGGCAAGATAAGATAGAACTGCCATTGCCTTGTTCTGGGAAATATCGTTGGGGTCAAATTCACCCGTGGTATTGGGTGTATCCATAAATTTGTCAAAGTTGCCCTGTGCACCGCCCTGGGGTGCTCCCGTCTGCTGATACTGCTGCGGAGCTCCGCATGCGGGACAAAATTTTTCTCCGTTAACCGGTGCGCCACATTTTGAACAAAATGCCATTTTAAATTCCTCCAATCCATTTATTTGCTGAAATTTATTTACTACCATTATAAAAGGTTCTGTGGGATTGTCAAACTGATATTCACCCCTACTCACCTATTTCATCCGTCAGGGAAAAGGTAACGGTCATGCCGTCTTCCGCGGGCTCTATCACCACTTTGACATAGCCGTCTTCCCCGCCGTAACTTGCCGCCCGGTAAAAGTAGAAAGCCTCATTGCCGGTTTTCTCTTCCGTCATATTTTCGCTTCTTAAAAACTCCGCATAACCGGCTGCTGCCTCATACCCGTTTTCACAGCTATAGGTATAGAACCGGTCGATATCGTCTTTCACGGTATTGACACAGATAATATCTTCTCTCCATTCATCCGGCTTTGCCACATTTCCGTAAAGTTCATCTAAAATGGCATCGCGGTGAATCATCATGTCGGCAGCCGACAGCATTTCCTTACCGTCCTCCGTGCTGCCCGCCGCTATGGCGCCGATGGCAATTGCTCCTATATAGATGGCAATAAACAGGAAAACTATTCTTTTATAAAGGTTTTCTGCCTTGCCCTTTTCGTATTTTTCTATGACCCAGCCGAACTTTCCGTAGTCCATGTGGGTTCCGCAGTAGGGGCAGACACCGCCGCTTAAGATATCCACACTGCCTCCGCAGCCGGGACATTTGTATTCACGGATAGCCGTTTTTTTCCTTGCCAAAGCTGCCTCCGAGCAGGTCAGGGTAAGCTGCAGCTTTTCGTAGCGGTTTTTAATCTTTCTGCCCATATCGCAGGAAAGTCTCATTTTTACCGTTACATCCGCCCGTATGCCTTCCGCCGTCCGTGCCGCCGATGTAAAGGTCAGATTACACAAAACGCAGTCCACCACATCCCGGTAATCCTCCACAATTCCCTGTAGCGGACAATGGGCAAAGGGCTGCACAGCCTCCGCTTTGTCCGTCAGATGGATGTTCTTCAACTGGTACTCCAGATTTTGCATAAAGTCCTGCATGGAAAAATCAGGAATTAACTGTTTTACCATGTTTTCTCCCGATATCTGCACCCTGGTGCGCACCAGAAGCACGATGAACAAAATCAGGTATACCCAGAACAGAATGGAAAAGATAGCGCCCAGCTTGTCATACATGCCCAGTGCAATTATCATGACAATGCCCGACCATACCGCCTGTGTTCCGTTGTTTCCCTGCATCAGCAGCATCATGACCAGTGCCGCTGCCAGTACGCCCAGGATTACAAGACCAATGGAGGTAAAAAACATGATTGTCAACATTCTCGTAAAGGTCTTTTTGGCTTTTTTCGGCACATTTTCCTCTACCGAATATCCGGACACCTTGGTTTCAAAATCCGACACCACGAATTTTGCATCACAGTAATCACAGCCGTCTATGTAGCTGGAAATTTTACCCATATGTCCGCAGTTGGGGCATGCCGCCATATCCCCTTCCACATCGGATTTCAAAAACTGGATTCTGGATATTTCATAGTCCTTCTGCCTGCAAAGCTTTTTTCCATTCCTGTAAAACGTTCTCTTTATCTTCAGGCCCCGGCGGTGCATTCCCACATAATCCCCGCCGTCCTTGTAAGGTCCCTGATACATTTCGGCATCCACAAACATGGCAAATCTTCCGCCGGATCTGTCTTCTTCCGCCTGCACATCCACTGTCAGGTTCCGCTCTTCCAGACGTTTCCGGCTGAGTCTCATACTTTCATAAAAAGGCTGGGTAGTATCCTCCGTCAGTTGTTTGTCCGTGCACTGTCCCGCAAAATAGGCATTCCGTTTTTGTTCAAAATCCGCCTCTTTTGCCTCCATTTCCCGCCTTATCTGCCATTTTTTGTTGTCCTCACTCTGTGCGTTTCCCATATTCATCCCCTGCATCTGTTTTTATTCTGCTCCTTTTTATTTTTGCTGCCGTTCCCGTTATCTGTTGGCGGGCAGGCCGCAGCCAGCGCCACACGGTAAAGACCGCCCTGTAAATCAGATTGTTTACAGTAAAAGTTTTTCCATTCCGGATAACCGCCACAAGTACTCCCTTTATCTGCTCCTGATAAACAGGACCCTCCAGCCTGCTCTGGTTATCTCCCGCCATATAATAAGCCGTGCTTCCGTTTTTCTCTTTTTTCAGGCGGCATATCCGATGTAAAATCAGCTTCTGCCCTTCGCCCCGGTATAGCACAACATCCCCCCTGCGGTACCGTAGATTTGCACCTTGCCTGCCGCTTTTTTCCGGCGGTGCTATCACAGCACTGTCCCTACCCGGAACAAACAGCGGATACATACTGTAGCCCTGCGGCTTTATCTGAATGGTTCTGCCCTCCGCAAGCAGCTCCTCCGGGCTTATTTTTGCCTCTGTCTGCAAAGCCTTCCCCTCACTTTTTTGTCTTTTATGGGTATTGTAGCATTTTTTATGTGCTAATGCTATAATAAATACTATACATCGATGCAAGAAAGATGAGGTATTCCATGATTCAGAATTCCGATTTTATCCTGAAAACCATAAACGGATCTTCCTATCTGCTCCCCACCGGCCAGAGCATTGCCGACCACAAAAGGGGACTTAAGCTGAACGACACCGGTATCTACATCTGGAAGTTTCTGAAAACGGAGCATACCTCTATGGAAGTGGTAAATCACCTTCTGCTCCGCTACGGCGCCTCCGGTCAGGAAGCCGAAACCATAAAAAAAGAGACCCTGTCTTTTTTGCAGAAGTTAGTAAATGGCGGCATGCTTCTTTGCGATATGGCTGTTCCCACCGGCCCGGACGGTTTGTGGCACACGCTCTCCATTGCAGGACTGACCTTTTCTTTATACGGAGAAAGTACCTTTTTCTCTCCGGCGCTGCTGCCTTTTGCAACAGATACTATGTTTGCTTTTCCGGACAATGCCGCTCCCATAAAAGCGGCGGACTGCGGCATATCACAGCAAAATGTTCCTGACCAGACCGTGCTTGTTTTAGCCGGAACACCTGCCTCCGCCGGAAACGGCAGGGTCCTGCTTCATAACAAAGAACTTATCGTAATGGAACGGGCGGATGAATACCTGTTTCTTTTCCCCGACCAGCCTTTGCTTGTCGAAGCACGCTTAAAGAAAGATGCTTCTTTTTTCTGTATTTACTGCATCCCTTCGGAAAAAGGCTCTTTGCAGGATGTTCTTTTCCATGTTCTCCGGTTGGGCTTTTTATACCTAGCACAGCAAAGGGGAATGACGGTACTGCACTCCGCTTCCCTGCTCTATAAAAACAAGGCTTACCTGTTTTCCGGTCCTTCCGGCACCGGTAAGTCCACACATACCCGTTTGTGGCAGGAAGCCTTCGGTACACCTCTGTTAAACGGTGATTTGAATTTGCTCTCTTTTTCCGAAAACACGCCCGTGGTACACGGTATTCCATGGTGCGGTACCTCCGGCATTTCCACCACCGCTTCCCATCCTTTGGGCGGTATTGTGTTCCTGAAGCAGGATGCCTTCGATTTTGTGGAAGAACTCACTCCGGACGAGCAGATTTTGTCTCTGACAAACCGCATGATTACGCCCTCCTGGACGCCTGCTCTTTTTGAGAAAAATCTTTTCTTTGCGGAAAGACTGGCTTCTCGGACACTTTTGTGCCGGTTGCACTGTACTCCCACAATTCATGCTGCGAAGGTTATGAAAGAGTATGCGGATGGGTGGATAGGGAAATAAGAAAAAAACGGTAGATTGTAAGTAAGAAGTGATAAGGGTAAAATATTTTATTCGCCCCAGAATTCAAGACTTTCAGATGTGCGAAGTGAAATCCCGAACATTTTTTGCAGAAAATAATAGGAACTGGGAATTCCAAGTACCCTTTCAATAGTCGGACACTGCCTGGGATAATCTGACAGGTTTCTTATTCCTTTCATAATCAGACTTACCCTTTTTATGCCTTCTTCCTTTTTCATTTGATACAACTTATCTCTTGCTTCCGGTGAATACTTTATTCTCAATAGGCATCCACCCCCAATTCTTTTTCAAGCGCATCTGCATCTACCCAGCCTTCTTTATCAGCTTTCTTCTCGGCACTTTGCAGCTTAGAGAGTAACAGGTATGCTGCTTTTATCCTATCAAGTTCATCTACTTCATCCATGGTAAGTATTGCATATTCCCCATGTCCGTTTCTTGTCAAATATACACGATTGGATAAATCAACTTCCTTAAGTACATCTGTATAATTCCTTAAATCAGAAATAGGTTTAATATTAGGCATATAAACATCTCCTTTTCTTAATACTACCATTATGTCAATATATATGTAAGCATATTTACATGTTTATTAACATGCGAATATACTTCGTTTACTCACTTTCATACCTGAATTTCAACCGTAAAGTGAATTTCAAAATTCCAGTTTTTTGAATCCCCAAAATTTTTACTCTTATGAGCAAATTTATGTTAGAATAATAAAAATTTTATTATGTTGTATATTTCAGGAGAACCCAGATGCTTACCCATCACAGAACAACGGAAGAAGAAAAATATAGCATTACAAATTGGAAATACGAAGGAAAGTACAGTATTTATAACGAGAAACCCTACGAGGAACATAAAAGAAACCATTACGGCTTTGCCAACCCCCAAAATAATTTTTTTTCCTTTTATGAAAATGAAAACCTCATAGGATTTATTAATTTATATGAAGAAGACACCGAGATTTTCTTTGGCATTGGTGTAAATCCTGAATTTTGCAATAAAGGCTACGGACAGCAAATGACCAAAACAGCCCGTATCATATCGCATACATTATTTCCTGCCAAGCCTCTCTATCTCGAAGTAAGAACCTGGAATACCCGTGCTGTCCATTGCTATGAAAAGGCCGGTTTCCACATTGTCGGAAGTGAAATATCACAAACAACTTCCATCGGAGAAGGTGTGTTTTATCACATGGTTGCAGAATAGCATATTGGTGTAAAATTTTATGTACCTATACTTCCTCTGAAATTAACTTCCGGAATATCTTCTCCTCATCATATTCCGGTGCAAATTCTTCCGCTGCTTTGCAGATAGGCGCAATCGTTGCGGTATCTTCTTCCAATTCGTCCGCAATCTGATCTACACTTTTTCCTTTATGAAGTTTCCGGACTGTCAGGGAAATCAGTGTCCGCAACTGCCCATTCTTTTCTCCACGTGCCATCCCCTTGGTCTCTCCACGAGCTTCTCCATCTGCAAACCCATCCTGATAATACTCCATCCTCGTCAATTCAATCTGTCTTTCAAAAGTAAAATCAAGTGCCATAATCCTTCTCACCTCATTCTTATACGTTCCAAAGAAATCCTTCAAAATATTTTCTCTCGTACATACATCAATGGCTTCATCAATCGCCTGCTCCAGTTCCATCCCGTTTTCTTTATTGGCATTCACCCTGTTTACAAAAAAGGTATAGCCATACAAAACTTCCGACTTCTCCAGAAGTTCCTTATTCTCCGGTGCATTTAAGTTATACACCGTACAGGAAAGCTCCAAATCCGGATTTTTCTTTTCTCCCATATATGCCGAAGAAAGATACATTCTCTCCACTGCCGGGCGCTTTTCCCGCCCGTTGTAAAATACTACAAACCGGGGAGTAGGTATCTTAATCTGCTTGTGCCCGTACAGGTTCTCATTCTTCTCTTTAATGCGCCTGTCTATGGCATCTGTACAGTAAATCAGGCTGCGCATGGGCATGTTGGGATTATAAGTTGACTGGTGTTCATAAAAATTCATGTCCGTTCCGATGATAAAAGATGCATCGTTTCGGACAGACAAGGAAATTCCGCCATCCGTTGTAATAATTTCCACATCTTCCGGATTGTCAAAATGGCTGTTCCCCAGCACATTATAAACATTCAGTGCTTTTACTTTGTCCTGCATCATCAGGGAAAACACACTGCTTTTAAAGTTACGGTTCATCTTACCTCTTTTCCGGCAGAATGATGTTTTCTTAGGGAAATTCCTTTTCTGCAAAATACTTCCCGATGAAAATACCTTCTGCCTGTATTGCGGCAGTAACCGTACTTCTGCATCCTTTTGCTTTCTGCACAAGGTTTCCGGCTTCCTGCCTGATTGATAGTTGAGAATAAAGCAGGAATTCAATGGCTCAGCCGGGGGATACTTCCATCTCCTGCCGCACCTGGATAGGGATACATACTCGGTGGTTGTCATCCAGCACTCGGATATAGACTTCCGCCTTCTCATCCTTCATTTCATTCTCCCCCTCTGCCCTTCGGGGCAGCGCCGCGCAGCCAGGAGGTGGGGATACTCACCACCTCCGGGGCGTTTTCCAGGTCCAGTACCACATGCCCCTCCGCACTGAGACAGCTGCCTGATGTCCGCTCCATACTCCCTCCGCAGAGTAGGACGTCCGCTATCTCCGCTACGGCCTGGCTCTCTCCATGGATTACCTGATGGAAGGCCGCCGCGTATCGCCGCTCCACATCTCCCCTGGGCGTGACCAGCTCCATCCACGTTTCCCCTCTGCCGTTCTGGGCCAGATACCGCAGCAAGGCAGGGAACACCGGGGCGCAGGTGGCCTCGTCCACCAGGAATCGGACGTTATGCCGGAAGCAGATCATTTGGAGCAACGCGAGAAAACGGTCGATCACTTCAAACACCACGTCCGGCCCCGCCTTCAGGTGCATCAATCCCACCACCAGGGGGAGGGCCCCCTCCCGGCGCATCATCTCATACCGGGCGATGAGCTGCTTCAGCAGGGCGACCCGGGTTTTGTACGCCATCTTGGACAAGGACGCTGTGGAGATACCGAGCTCTTCTGAAACCGCCCGGCGCTGCACACGGTCCCCGGCCTGGAAAACCAGCCGCTCTTCCCGCGGCAGGGCCCGGATGTGCTCTTTCAGATAGGCGGCGGTGTCCGGGTCGGTGACGTCCAGCACAGTCAGTCTCCTCCGGCGCCGGACGGAGGAGAGGATCTGCGCCTCTTCCCCCCGCAGCTCCAGGTACACATAGGAGATCAGGCAGTCGCACCGGCGTAGGATAGCCTGGAGCAGCCTGTGACGGCCCATATCGGGGCTGTTCTCCAGCACCGGGATACGGATGATCCGGTCAAAAACGCAGCAGGCCGCTGGTTCCTCCTGCCATTGGGCGCTGACCGCCAGAGTCAGGGTGACAATCCTGTCTGGATGCCGCCCCTTGACCCGCAGGGCGGCCGCCGCGCAGGCCCTCGGAAATTCACCAAACCACCCGGGGAAATACAGCTCCATTTCCCCGTGAGCGGCCAGGATCTCCTCCAGGGCCTCCTCAATCCGCTGCGTGACCTCATCATATATACGGAAGGGGTCGCCTAAGAAAGTGCAAACTTTCATTCTCACTCACTTCTTTTTATCTCCCTGTGCCCGTGCACGGGCATAGTGGGCAAATTTTATTGCTATCATGGATAAGTCAAATTCAATGGCATATCCTAAAGATAGCAAGGTAGTTCATTATGAAAGACGACTATTCTGAGATCATTGTCAACAGAATTCTATCACTGTGTAAGCAACGGGATATTTCTATATATCAACTGTCCATTATGAGTGGTGTGAGCCATTCGACGATTGATAATCTAGTCAACCGCAAGACATATAACCCGAAAATCAAAACGCTCCATAAAATTGCCTTGGCGTTTGGATTTACTCTGGCCGAATTGGTTGACTTTCCTGAGTTGAATGACTTTTCATTTGAAGACGAAGGTGATTCTTAAAAATTATGTAGTGTCCTGCACCTTGAGTTGAGTGTATCCTCTTAACGAGAGGATACACTTTTATATTTTCCCTTAGTATAACATACATTTTAATCTATTGGTACATTTTTTTCAAGTACATATAGAAAATATACGAATTACTTACCTTGGGATATTCTTTAAACAATATAGTACTTATAGTACAAGCGAATTCCGTGCTAAAAATTTTAGACCAAAGAGGAAATAAATTTCTTCGTAACTCATTTCCCGGAAGCGGCTCATGGTGAATACCTGTTTGCAGGCAGGC
>JABLTO010221872.1_pt1 | contig 54915 bp, 58 predicted proteins | sample 7160091 | NCBI WGS metagenome assembly JABLTO01 (sample SAMN14651225, study PRJNA627086) | human gut metagenome | isolation source: feces | host: Homo sapiens
CCTTGTTTCTAACCGCCGGAACGGAGAGTTCAAAATGTTCCGAATGCCTCCTGTGAAAGTGGCAAAATTCGTTCCTGATGTCATCAAAGAGTTTTATTGTTTTGCGAATTTACTCCATAATTAATTTGCTTATTTTAGTTGCTAAATACGGTGATTATCCGGCGAATAGTGCAATCGATTATATTGTCAGACTGCATACAATAAATGTTCTGTTTGGCTTAGGTTATCTTGTTCTGTATATATTCCTGCTCGCGGATTCACTAAAGAAGCACAAATTTTTGAAAGCGTCCCGTGCAGTTATATCGGTTATTGCCGTTTTGAATTTGCTTGCAAGCTTAAATAATTTTGTCAACAACAATGTTATATACGGCATTGTTTCAAGCTACGGTCTTCTGTTTACCGCCGCGCTTCTGATCTACTATTTCCGCATAGCGGAAAATAAGAACAGCTTCACGCTCGAGAGCAAATTATATAAGCTTAAATCCGAATATGAAAGCGGTAAACTTACGGACGAAGAATATGCAGCCGCAAAACAAAATATTCTGAATAAGCTTTGATACGATTATTCGAACAGGATGCAGCGATCCCGAATTATCCCGAAACGGGGAAAATGAGGTTTGCGATTCTTCAGGAGTAAAAATGGAATTTCTTTCGTACAATTCGGACTTTTTCCGAAATGAGCTGCTGAAAGCAGAGACCTTACCCACCACGCAGGACAGGCTATACCTTGCACGTCAGCTTTTGCGGATGTCGGACGATCTCTCCGAGGAGGGATATACCGAATTGAATGAGCGTCTCGAAAAAGAATTCCGAGGTATTTCGAGGCTGCGTGAATATCTGAAAAGAAACCATATAAAGCCGTTTGCTCCCGTCGGGAATCCCTCTGATCCCTCCGCTCTTCCCTATTCGGCGGAGGAAACGGAGCTGAGCAAAGCGATCCTGCTTGCCGTCGGTTCCGCAAATGAATCGGCAGAAGTGCTTTCGCTTCCGTTTACCGACCGGCTTCGCCGATTCTGTCATTGGATAGGATATGACGGTAAGACAGCGTATATTTTTCTCTTGCGTGACACGCTTCTGCCTTTCGCCTATTATCTCGGACTCGGCAGAGAACGCATTTACCCGTGGCTGCTCAGCCGAAGCTCCTTTGCTGCGCTTACCGGATGCAAAAACGCAGACGATGAGATCAGGGCTTCGGTTTACAGAGCATTGGAAGCCGGGCACACCGACCTTCGATCCTTTCTCGGTTCAGTTCTTCCGGACATGAGAAGAACGATCTCCGCCTATCCGCGGGCGGAAAATACACTCCGCTCCATGCTTGAGAATATCGATGCCGAAAGAATTTTTGTCGTTGAATCCGGCTGTTCCGGCACGTTTCCGCTGCTTTTGATGAGTCTCGACGACCGTGTGAATATGCGGATGTACACGACATATCCGTATCTCGTCAGCATCTTCGGCGAGAACGTATATACTCCGAGTTACAAGGATAACAGAATGTTTGAGACAATGGCATCTCAAAATCTTTACTTCCGCTTTTCCGGATTCAGGGACGGACGTTTTTATGTAAAGACCTGTACCGATCCGAAAATTAAAGAGCAAGCGCTGAAAGAGATCAAAACGATGCTGAAAACCGTCGGCGAAAGTTCGCCGGGATGAAGCGTTTTTCTTCGATCGGAAACGTCGTATCAAATATAAAAAACGCGCCTCCGGTTCGCATAAGCGCCGTGTGCCGTAAATTTCACGAGGCGGAAAAATCAGCATAATATAAAATCAGCATAATCTATTGTAAAAATCAGCTGTCGAATTCTTCGAAGAATCCGGCAGCCGTTTTTTAGTCTTTCGGGTTTATGTATAACTTATATTTTGTTTTAATAATCGGGGGCATCTTACCGTTTACCGCATATGATGATACAAACATACATTTTTCACAAGGAGAATTTACATGAATTATCATGCAAACAGCTGCAGCGGAAAGGGCTGCTGCCAATCAAACGAATGCGGGACATATGTTACAATTCAGAGACCTGCGGGTCCTATGGGACCTGAAGGTCCGAGAGGCGAACAAGGAATAAGAGGCGAGCAGGGACCCATGGGACCGCGCGGAATAAAAGGAGATCAGGGATGTCCCGGTCCCGCAGGTCCGAGGGGTGCCGCCGGTCCTATGGGTCTCCGCGGTCCGCAGGGCGTTCGCGGCGATACCGGTCCCAAAGGAGACCCCGGCAACATGGGGCTTCAGGGAATTCAGGGGAATCCCGGACCGATAGGTCCGAAGGGCGACCGCGGACCCGTAGGAGCCAAAGGCGATCCGGGACCTCAGGGTCCGATCGGTCCGAAAGGAGAACGTGGAGAAAAAGGGGAGCGCGGTCCTATCGGAGAACAAGGTCCGGCAGGTGAACAGGGCCCGCAGGGAGAGATCGGACCGCAAGGTGTTCAGGGAGATAAAGGATGCCCCAGACCTCAGGGAGAGCAAGGTGTTCCCGGTCCGAAGGGTGAAAAAGGCGACACCGGGGAGAAAGGCGAGCAAGGTATTCAGGGACCCAAGGGCGACAAAGGAGACCCCGGCATACAAGGCGAAAAGGGCGATATCGGGGAGAAAGGTGAGCAAGGCATTCAAGGACCGAAAGGCGACAAAGGTGATCCCGGTATCCAAGGCGAAAAGGGCGACACCGGAGAGAAAGGTGAACAGGGTATTCAAGGTCCCAAAGGTGACAAAGGAGACCCCGGTATCCAAGGCGAAAAGGGCGACACCGGAGAGAAAGGTGAGCAAGGCATTCAAGGACCGAAAGGCGACAAAGGTGATCCCGGTATCCAAGGCGAAAAGGGCGATACCGGAGAGAAAGGTGAACAAGGTATTCAAGGTCCCAAAGGAGACAAAGGAAACCCCGGTATCCAAGGTGAGAAGGGCGACACCGGGGAGAAGGGTGAACAAGGCATTCAGGGGCCCAAAGGTGAAAACGATGAAACTCCCGTAATTACCGTTGCGGAAAGCACACCGATCAGTTATAAGATAAATTTCAAAACAACCGAACAGGATATAACCACTCCGAACCTTTTCGCGCCCTACAGCGAATATCACGTTAATATTTCGACGATAAACAGCACGCTTGCCGTACCGCTTAAGAATCTTGTGCTGACATATCAAACCTCATCGTCCGGAGCACTCAGAATAACGATCGCCCCAAAGGATACCGCCGTTCCGATTCTGACCGATATGCGCAGAACAACGATCTATAACAGCGGCACTGCGGAGGCACAGACCTTTGACAGCACGACGGTCTCCGGTCGGACGGTACTTGACGAGATCGTTTACAGCCAATCGCAGGAAACGCACAACATCCGGATCAGGCAGCAGGATCCCGAAACGAAGCTCTGGTCTCTTTGCGAAGTGAATTCGTTTATTTCGGCAGGCGGAGCGCGCACCTCGGTTAAAGTTCAGTGGAACGAATACGACGTATCATACGAAGCACCGACAAGCGTATAAAGAAAGACAGAAAGGATATCCGGATTCTACGCTTTTCGCAGCAGAAAATCCTACGGCAGAAAAATAACGGGAACCGGCTTTTCAAACACTCCGGTTCCCGTTATTTTTATATGATTACGCGGCGCGGTATCGGCATCCGCCGACGGCGGACCGACGTCGATTTTTCATTTTACCGGAGCGTCCTCCTTAAGTTTGACGGGGAAGCCTCCGCCATCTCCGTCCTCCCGCCTGAAGGCACCGCTGCACATAATATCTTCATAGCAATCCCGGCAAAGCTGTCCACCGCCCTGTATGTAATACTTTCTCAGGCATATCGGGGTATCGACCGTAAATTCCGTAAGCTGTCCGCAATAAACGCATCTGTCATACCGTGATTTTTCGGAAGGCATCTTTTTATCCTGTTCAGGCAAACAGTTACCCCCCCCGAATTTTACATATTTTGTCAGATTTGTTCATTTCAAATGCTCCTTTGATCCGGATCGTATCACTTTCGGAGAGCCGGACGCAAATTCGTCCGTCGATCCGCCCTCGCGGATGAATTCATGCCGGAATATTAAAGCCGAGGTCAATTGTCCTTCCTTCTGCGCCTGAAAGCGACGATCGCCGTAAACGCGGCGGAAGAAACGCTGATGACGAGGAAAAACAAGACGACTCCCGTAATATCTCCCGTTTGCGGAGCCTTCGGGTCGTCCGGAGACACAGGCAATTCCTCGACACGAAACTGCCAATCAAGATAACCGACAGCGTCCTGAAAATGGTTTTCGAGCGTAATCGGAACATCAAGTGTTACGTAAAGGTCGATCTTCCCGCCGGAATAGACGGTACCGAGGCAAACCCAATCACTAAGCTGAGCGCTTTCCGAAGCGGGAGCGTCAAACAGCGCGGAATCCCCATTCTGCTCAATGCGGAGATGCAGTTTGGAGAGAAACTCCTCCGAACCTTTTTCCGCGCCGAGAGAACGCATATACAGCTTGATTTTTACGTTCTTCTCCGCCTTATTGTCAACCGTGATCTTCTGTGTGATCGAATCTCCGGGCATTACGTTCTTAAAATCAGAAAACAGATCTGTCGGAGAATACTTGCTTCCCGGCTCAAAGACAAAGTCCCCTGCACTTCCCTCATATGTAACTCTGCCGTCCGCAAGCGAAGCAAATGCGCCTCCGAAAAGAACTGACACGGAAACGAGCAGGCAGGATATCACTTTTACGATTCTTATCATTGTCCCGTCACCTCACTTTCGGGCACGCCTGCAATTCTGTTTCCTTCAAGCCGGACATTCCACATATTGCAGACGACATTCTTCGGCGACGACTGAATCGCAGAAGAGACGATCTCGACCGAAAGGCGGTATCCTTCCGGTACCTCGGCGCTTTCGGTCTGCACGCATTTGTCAATCAGACTTTCCGTGGAATCACCCGGGGATACCGGAATCGCGTAATACCAATACCCGTCCGACCCTTTCAGCCAACCGGTATTCCCGGAGAAAATGATCTTATAATCCCGTTCCGGAACGGGAAGTACCGCATTCACGGCATATGAAGTCTTCTCGGCGGTGTCGTCGGTCTTCACCCATGTGACGTTTACAAAAGCTCTTATGTATGACTCTGTATTTCCCGTATTCTTCACCGCAACATTTCTCTTTACGTTTTCCTCAAAGGTTTCGGTAACCTCACAGGCGACATAGCCCGGGATAAAGGTATTCTTTTTTTCATCAGTGCGTGTAAAAATATAAGCAAACACTCCGACGATACACAGGCATGATGCAAGAAGGAAAGAAACCGACAAGGTCAAAAGCCTTTTCGCGCGGCGTCCGCGCGAAGCACTGCGATCCGCCGCATGACGCGCATTACCGTAACTGTACATGATTTTTCCCTCCTTTCTCAATCGCCGAATACATTAACGTTCCAATCGCCGCCGTCAAGCCATTTTTCATCGGTGCGGCTGTTATCAAACACAACCGTTTCTCCGACCGGCGTAAGATTTATTTCCTTTGTCTCCGAATCCGGGGTGTATCTCCAAGACCAATCGGATTTTTCAGTCACGGTATAACTGCCGACCGGAAGATCCGTTACCATCGTTTTAGCGTTTTCATGAACAGTGACGGTCAAATCAATGTTTTTCGTGTTCTCGTCGGTTCCGACAATGCGGAAAAGGTATGTTTGATTTTCATCCGCGGTATTCCATCCGTTCTTTTGAATCGTGAGGGAGGTCAACGTGGGATCGTAAACAAAAATAATTATGTTCTGCTCCGGATCCGCAGTCAGATTTCTTGTAATACTGTGCTGCCGTGGCGCATAATTGTCGATCGGCACATACTGCTCGGTCACGGTCGAATATTCTGTGTCTTTTGTAACCGAAGGAATCAGGTTATTGCCGTCCGCATCCTGATAATACACCGTATACTTAACCGTGGAAGCTTCTGTATAGTAGAAAATGATCTCCTGACCAAACCGACTTATGATAACGCTTGTGCTTGTATTCGTCGGATAATACTTATTTTGTTTATCGGCGGGAAGCAGATTAAGTTCAGCTCCCATTTTCGCCTTTTCGGTGACAGTCGTTCCGACCGACACATAATTGATACGGTCATCCGCGATTTTCTCCGTCGTTCCGGCTTTATAGTAATGAACTGTATATTCAACCGTTGTCAGCTCGTCAAATTTCGGATAAAGGTCATAATCCCTTACGATCGGCATAGTGAAGGAAAACGGCTTTTCAACTCCGCCGTCCCTATAGAACCAACCGACAAATTCATACCCGTCCTTTGTCGGAGCGGTCGGCTCTTCGGCAAGTGTATATTTTTCGATATTCTCCTGTACGCCGCCGTATCCGCCGTAAGTGTACAGTACCGCAAACGTTTCATCCGTGTATGTTCTTACTCTGTACAGACCGTTTACCCACTTCGCATAAAGGGCAAGATCGTGCGGCGGCATGGTATGAGCGGAAAGATCAAATCTCTCACCCGTGCATTCCGGATTCAGATACCATCCGACGAAAACCGCATCGGATTCTACGGTAGAAGGCTTAGCGGTGGGAGTGTAATCATAGAAGGAAAGCGGGGTTTCATACTTCACGCGAGGTTCCTTATCCGCAGTGTTCTTGGAAGCCGAATAAAATATGAGGCTGTATTCACTACGATTGTAGTAGAATTTTGCACCGTTGCAGTTTGCTCCTATATCGGTTCCGTGATCGTATTTAAAGCCTTCAAACTGATAACGATCCTCTTCGGTAACAGTGTAATCTGTCCCAGCGAATGTAACAGAGAAAATTTCCTTATACTCACCGTTCAGGTCTTCTCCGTAATAGGTCATTGTACTCTTGCCGGCTCCATCTATTTTGTAGCGGTAATATGTGATGTCCTCCTGCGGCATTAAGCCGATGTAGTTAGTCCAAGGACCGCTTGCGTCTCTGCTTTTGCTCCAAAAGCTGCTTTCGGCTTTGGATACGACCACTTCATATTCAGTGGAAATATTTTTGCCCCAACGGGCTACTATCGTACCGAAATCATTACTGTTAGACTCTGCTTTTCGGAATTTCAATGTAAAAACCGTTCTTTTGAAATACACGTTCAGCACGGTGCTGCCGTCGGCGTTAACCGTTACGGTATCACTGCGCTCGTATTCCCAAAGCGCGCTGTCCGGTATGATATCGCGCATGTACTTTGGCGTGTCGGGGATAGTGCATTTCAAGATACGGCAGGCGGAATCGTGTGTATGCTCCGATTTACCGCAGATATAGCAAGAGGCCGTGTGGATATGTTCTTCAAATCCGCACTTGTTGTACCTGCAATCAGTTCCGTGAGCGTGTTCGGATTTGGAACATGTAAACGGTGCAATGTTTCCTGTAGGAGTATTACCCGTGTAATAATACCCCGTCGAACCAATGTAAATATAAGTACCAAATATACCCACAAAGACCTGACCTTGTTTCGGATTTTGGGGTTTACCTTTGCTTCCCAAAATTGCACTATTGCCGACATCCGAACCGTAACATTCTTTACTATATGTATGTTCATCAACTGAACAGCAAGCAGCCGTATGAGTATGTTCCTGCTTGCCGCAAGTTCGGCATGCTTCGCTATGCGTGTGTTCATCTTTACCGCACGTCAGTTCCCGGCAATCGTCTGTGTGCACATGGCTGATTAGAGTATCTTCGTTCCATGTGACCTCATTTCCGACATTTCCCCAAGCCTCACATGATTTGAGGTACGAATACTCATCGTCATTGGCATTCTGCCCCCAGATAACAATGGTATAATCCGCCTGACCGTGTTCGGGCTTCCATGTTGCCTTATATGTTATATTTTCCGTAACCGCGGCTTCATCCGAAAGGAGGGGATTCCAACCGAGGAAGGTATATCCTTTGCGTGTCGGCTCCTTGATATCTTTTGCATCAAATGTCGTACCGTACTTCGCGTAGATCGGTTCCGGACCGTTGACACCGCCGTTTACGTCAAACGTCACGGTATAATACACTCGGTCGTAATAGATTTCAACCTTGGTCGTACCGTCCGCGGCGATCGTCGTCTGCGTAATGCCTTTGCAGCGGAATCCGGGCTTAATCTCCGCGACTGCCTCCGTATATGCGTCAATATCTCCTACCAGCTCAACAATACCCGTTTTCCCGTCCTCGCCGCCTAAAGTATAATCATTATTTTCAAGATTCTGATAATAATGATAAACTGTATATTTTGCCTTTCCCGCTACATAATAGAGAGTAACTGTGAGATCCTCATTAACCGCGGCGAGGTCAAAATTAAGAGTATATCTGCCGGATGCATCATCTTTTGAAAGAACGACAGCGCTGCCGAGCCCCTCCGCCTTATCTGCAGGAACCGAATAATTGAGAAGTTTCGGAATTCCGAACGTTTTTTTGAATTCCGAGCCCTTGGTGATCTGCGCCCGGTACGGCTGTGCAACCATTGCTTTATTCGATTCGTAGACATAGTTAACGGTAACCGTAACGGTATCGTCTGCCGATGACGCAGTATCTGCGATACTGCCTAAGCAGAATGACGGAATCAGTACCGCAAGGCAAAGCAGAAGCGCAACGCCTCTGAACACTTCCATGCGCGATCTTTTTACACGGTGCTGTGCACGATACATATTCTCCCCTCCTTACTTTGATTCCGACCAGCCTGCGGCTTCAAACGCATCATTTCCGTTATTCGCCGTCTGAACGGCAAATGCGCTTACGGTCAATTCCGCTTTACTGTCCTGATAAAGATTCCCCATATCGGCGGCGAAGGCAACCGATGTAAAGAGCGGCTCCGTCGTCTGTCCCGGCTCAAGTGATGTGTTATAATAGAAGAAGCCGTTTTTCTCCGTCCAATGTTCGGTATCCGGATTAAAGGACACAAGGGAAAGATCCGTTTCGCCCGCAGCTCCCTCGGCAAGGATAATATCCTTTTTCACGGAAACGCGGATCCACGCACTCTGCGAGCCCGTATTTTCGACCTGTACAATCTTTGAGACCTCGCACCCCGGCATAACGTCGATCCGATCCTCAAACGGAACAAGTGTCCCGTCGTCGGAAAGTGCGTTTTCCCGCAGTTCGATCTTCACATTACCCGCCGTTATCACATTACGGGCGGTATCCTCCGATGTGAAATACGCGACCGTACCATATGAGGCGGATGCCGCGGCAATAACTGCCGCCGCGGAAATGATCACTATCTTTCGTTTAAGAGTTCGCTTTTTTATCAGGTTCATCAATACGCTCCCTTTGATTTATGCTGTGCGGAATCTTTACTTTCAAGGTCATATGAGAATATCCGCCGTATTTGCGCCGGGTACTCTCATATGACCTGCACCCTTCGGCAGGGTGCAGGCCGTAAAGCGAGGTGATTATTCAGCGTCGAATGCTGCGAATGCGTCTTCCCATGTATCAAAGCTGTTAGCCTGAATAGCCTGGGCCACAATCTTGATTTCATCGAAAGATTCTGCGTTTGCATTATCTATTCCGTTAGGAATGATTACGGTATTGAACATCGGAGTAGTGTCCTCACCGACCGCAAGAACGCCGTCATACTTAAGAATGAATTTAGCGTCAAACTGTCCGATAGTAAAGGTGTCTCCTGCCACAACTCCGACAACAGACCAGCCCTCGCCGAGCTCACCGACGATAAGATTAAGCGCAGCTTTGTAGCCCTCGTTCGGGAAGGTTTCCTTAAAATCCGGATAGTAAGCAGCGCAGAGGTTCATCCAATTGCTGACGTTTACCGTCGCACGGATGTAGGCGGGGTTCTTTCCGGTATTATGTACGGTAGGATCCTTATCGAGAACAGCGCCCGGGAATGCGGCATCAATACCGTATTCGTTTGAAGTTACGCGGTCGCCGTCGGTTGCTTTGCCCGCTTCGTCAACGGGAGCCTCGTCAAGTGCGATCTTTACATTACCCATGGTGAATGTATTGGTTGCGGTTTTGGTGTCGGTGAAGTATGCGAGAGATGCTCCCGCGATCGCAGTTACGGCGATCACCGCAACAAGTGCAAGTGTGATAATCTTCTTTTTAGTCATGATTTTTGTCTCCTGTTATTTTTTTATCGGGTCACTGCCAATTTTCAGAAGCACCGCCCCACGGGTTGTAGTTTTCGCCGAATGCGGCGTTTACAGCATCTGCTGCGTTGTCAAATCCGTTTGCCTGGCAGGCAACTGCAAATACGGGGCAGGAAACCTTGCTCCAATCCCAGCCTTCGTCGAGTTCAAGTTTCTTACCGAATGCGTAAGCGACATCCTCCTTCATATCGAAGGACTTATCAAGGTAAAGACCCTGAACAAGCTGCTCGGTAGTCTCGCCTGCTTCGACTGCCTTATAATAATCGGCATAGTATACATTGTAGCTGATATCGTCGATCACGGTCTCAAAGTAATTCCACTTACCGCCGTGAGTCCAATTCCACTCAGCGCCTTCGGTAGAAGAAACAATGCCGTCAACAACCTTGTTTCCGAAGTTGAAGTGAAGAACGTTAAGTCCTGCATTGAAGGTCTCATAACCGTTGTCAAGTGCGGACGGGATCGCAAAGTACGCACGGATGTACGCATCCTCGGAGCCGGTATTCTCGACGGTAACCATCTTGTCAACGTAGTTCTTTGCCGTGGGCATGCCGAATTCGTCCTTTTCACCCTGTGCGGAACCTACGATGGGGAAGAGCTTCTTATTCTGATCAAAATCTTCAAGGTCGCTGCCGTCTTCATTTCTCTGCTTCTCGATCAGCTCGATCTTAACGTTTCCGACCGTGAAGGTATTGGTAGCATCATCGGTATCGGTAAGATACGCGAGGGATGCTCCCGCGATCGCCGTAACGACAAGCATTGCAGCGAGGCAAAGGGTAACTATTTTCTTTTTGCTCATTTCTTTGGATTCCTTTCGTAATTTGTGTTTTGATTTTTAATTTTGAGGGACTGAGGTTCGATCATGCGGACAGCTTACTCCACGCATCGGATGCGGAAGATATGTTATCCTTCTGAACGGCGTATGCGGTAAAGGTCAATGTGGGCTGATTTTCATTTTTCGCCAATGAAAGCTGATCTTTTGTGACAGTTTCATTAACCGCTACACTGTCGCCTTTGAGTACCGAAAAGCTTTGATTGGCTGACGCGGCACTTATCTCACGGTAATAAACACCGCTTACCCCTTCAAGTGCAGTCCAGCCGTCTGCCGTTTCATAAGTCATAAAGTCATCAAAATTTGCGGACTCCTCGACTTTTATGAACAGCCAGCAAGCCTCACTGCCGGATTTCACCGTAACCTTCGGGTCCTTGGCTATCGTATTGCCCGGAACCATTTTGTAATCTGCGGGTGTTTCGGACAATTCGATATCGATGTCGCCGACCGTAAAGGTGTTTACCACGGGATCGGTTTTTGTGCTGAGCCATGCAAGCGTGCCGCCGATTGCACAGCAGATCACAAGAGCCAGTGCCGTGACCGATATCAGTACTTTCTTTTTCATGCTCGCTCCTCCTTTCCTCAGAATTTCGTTTTGATATAAACAAAGCAGACGCTTTATTTAACGGTGATTATTTGGATGCTTCTGCCCATGCAGCGGCGGCTGCGGTGAATCCGTCCGCTTGGATCGCGTAAGCAGTTACTTTGATTTCGGCGTTTGTGTAACCTGAGACATCCGCATCATCGGTCAATTTGAAGCTATCGAAAACGCTATAGTTGATCGCTGACGAAGTGTTGTTGGCTGCAACAGACTTATAATATACGTCTGCTGCCCCATCGAGCACTGTCCAGCCGTTTGCCGTGATCTGAGCGGCGATTGCGTTATCGGCTTCGATTGCGGCAAGTCCGTTTTCCACCTTAACGAAAAGCCAGCTTGCTTCGCTGCCCGCCGCAAAATGAACGGTAGGATCCTTGGTGTACGCATGACCGGGGATCAGCTTGTAGGTGTTCGCCTTCACGCGGGCTGCACCGCTGACAGTCGCACCGTACTCATCGACTTTAGCTTCGTCGAGAGTGATTGCCACCTTGCCGACCGTGAAGGTGTTAGTCACCGAATCGCTTGATTTTAAGAAAGCGACCGTTGTGAACACGGTAACGGCGACGAGCAGCACCGCACAGAGCGAAAGTGCAAATACTTTTGTCTTTGTTTTCATAAAAACCTCCTTAGTATATATGGGAGCCTTACGGCGTTCCACCTCATTCAGCCGCTCCGCCGCTGCCGCGGAGTTTTCCCTTCCCGCTCTTTTTTCCGTCGTCGAGAAGATCGGGCAAAAACACGAGAACCACAAGAATCCCGGCAGCACCGATTGCAAGATAGAGTCCGGGCGGATTCTGCACGAAATGCGCGAAATATCCGAGATACGGAACCGAGAACACGGGCTTTCCGATCACGTTCTTGCAATGAACGGGAGTTCCGTCCGCCGAAGCGTTCGCGTCGCCCTGTGTGCGAAAGCGAATCACTTCCGCATCCTCTTCATCGGGGATTATCTCGATTATGCGGTGTGTCGCCACGGTATCTTCATCGAGCATGAAGGTTATCGAATCGCCGACCTGCAATTTTTTCGGATCGATGCTCTTCACATAAAGAAGCGATCCCGTCGGGTAGGTCGGTTCCATAGAGCCGGACACGACCGCGTAGGTCTTTATGCCGATCAATCTGACGCCGACCAATGCAATCGCAAGGACGACAACAACGGCGACGAGCACGGTGCTCAGCACGTTCCATATTTTACGCACGGTTTTATTCATTCTTTGCTCCTCCGATCTCTTTTTCAAGAAGCTCCGGGACTGCGTTGATTGACACAAAGCCGAAAATCTGACGGAACATCCATTCGACGTTCACCTCATCGTTTGCGATCTCGCCGCTCTGCACTCTTGCGGCGAATGAAAGCATGGTATCGAAAATCTGATGAACGAGTATGTCAAGATTTGTCTCCGGTCTGAATGCAAAACGCACCTTTTCGATAAGCGGCTTGTAAAATCCGAGGTGTCTCGAATACGCATACTCGCGGCAATTTGCGGAATAATAGTAGCGGAGATAAAAGCGGCAGTCATCGGGCTTTTCGATTATAAAATTCCAGCAGGATTTCCACAGGAGAAAGCATTTGTCCTCCCACGGTATCCCCGGCGTTTTCATAATCGGAAGCGTGGTTCGTATATGGTGCGCAAATCGCACATCTTCGGTATAAAAAGCCTCGGCAAGAAGCGCTTCTTTGTTCTTGAAACAGCGGTAAATATACGCCTCGTTGAGTTTTGCATCGGCGGCGATCAGCTTGGTTGTCGTTTTGTCAAGTCCGTCGCGCGCCACGACGCGGATCGCGCTTTCCGTCAGGATCTGCTTCATGCTCTCTTTTTGTTCCGTATCCATGGGATACCTCCGTGCGGGACAGGTAGTAATCACTACAAACTGTCCGAAAAAGCAGCGAATCATCCGCCGCCGTGCAGGAGGGCGATTCGCTTTACCGCCGAAAAGCGGCGTGTTCTTATCGGTCGCCGAATTTTCCGTATATCCGGGATTCACGAAAAAGCTCATTCATCAAAGTGATAATGCTTTTCGCAGAGTTCGTCCCTCTGCGGGATTGGGGCGAGAGCGCCCGGTTTGTCGGGCTCCTCACGGAATCCGACACAAATTCCGACTGCGCTCAGAGCCCGACCGCGGACAGCTTGCTCATATTTACGCGCTTCAGCTCCATTGAGGAATGGACGTACCGCTCAAGCGTGACGCTTGTCGCGGAATGTCCCAAAATCTCCGAAAGCGATTTTATCTCAAAACCGACTTCGACCGCGCGTGTAGCGAACGTATGCCGAAGGGTATGACAGTGAACGCCCTCAAGTCCGCATTCGCGTGTGTATTTCCGAATACGGTACTGCAAAGCCCGCGGTTCCATGTATTCCCCGGTTCCCGTCAGGACATACGCCGCCTGATCGTTCGGATCCATCCTCCGGCAAAGCTCGGCGCCGCCTTCGGTAAGCGGGATTGTTCTTGCCGATGTATCGCTTTTCGGAGCGCCTATTACGATCTTCGTTTTGGCTGTACCTGCCGCATCGGGATCGCGCAGCCTCTGCATGGTTGAGGCAACGCGGACGCTGCGTTCGTTTACGGAGATATTCTCCCATTTCAGCGCGCAGAGCTCTCCTATTCTCATCCCGGTGAACAGTGAAAGAAGTACCCCGAATTTACACGGATCCGTGTCCTCAAGAAGATACTCCGCAAAGAGCTTCTGCTCATCGAGAGAAAGAACACGCATTTCCTTTTTTCTCTCCTTCGGATAGCTTATCTCGATATTCGGAAAAATCCCCGAAAAAAACGAGGCTGTGTATTTCAGAATACTTTTAAGTACCACGAGCACGTCATGAACGGATTTCGCGGAAAGCCCCTCCTCCGAAAGAAGTCTTCTCGAAAAATCGTCTATGACCCCTGTAGTTATTGCGAGAGGCAGGCATGCGCCGAGTCCCGGCTTTATATGCTTTTTCAGTATCGTATCGTACTTTACATATGTGGACTCACGCACCTTCGTTCTTCTGAGCTCAAGCCATCCGTCGCAGTAGAACGAAAACCTGTTTTTTGCGCTTCCCGTCGGAAGCGCTTTCCCTTCTGCAACAGCCGTCTTATATTTAAGAACTTTTTCCTTTGCCTCCCGATATGTCTTTCCGTAGCAGAAGCCGTATCTGATTTTTCCGGATAGCTCGTATCCTTTGATATATCTTGCCTCCCAACGTCCGTCCTTTCTCTTGAAGATATTTTCTCCTCTTGCCATTTTATGACCTCCTGATTTATATTATCCGCAATAAATATTATTTTCGGCGGATGTACTGTTTTTGACTGCCCGATTGACTGCGCAGCGTTTTCGGATGAATCAAAAAAATCCCGTATCAAAACATAAGTCCCGCATATTTTAACCTTTTTTCAAAAAATAACGGTGAATTTATTGACTTTTCGGGAGCGCTATGCTATAATTAATCAAGTCGAATCGTGATACAGTGTCCCGCAGAGGGACGAACTCTGCGATAATTTTACGATGAGGACGGATTTGATTTATCGCAGCCGTGACCGAGGTCACGGCTGTTTTGCTTTTTCATAGGATTTTCTCCGAAAAAATACAATATGGGATGCAAGGTCTTGTAAAATACGTTATTTAATGATATAATGAAAGCGATGTGACAAATCTAATGCATTTTTATCGGATAGGTCACACAAATGCTCTTTGCGCAGGCGGTCTCGACCGCCGTACATAAAACCGCCGCAGCCGCGTGCGGAGCGTCCGTCAATCATTCGCAGACAAGAAAGGAAAAACGCCATGGGGAACGCAGGAAATGTTTCGGAAATCACCGCCCGCAAAGCATCCTCCGCTGCACTTCTCGGAAAAGTCGAAAAGATATTCATCCTCTTCGTAATCGCGTCGATGATCGGTTGGTTCTACGAACTTGCTTTTTACCTCATAGCCGAGCATCGGATCGCAAATCACGGATTCTTCTACGGTCCGTATCTTCCCGTATACGGTTTCGGTGCTCTTTTCATTCTTCTGTGCACAAGGTCTTTCAAAAAATATCCGATAGCGGTATTTCTTCTTTCAATTCCGGTGACCGGTATCCTCGAATACTTTACGGGGCTTGTCATGTTCAGGATATGGCACGCGCGTTGGTGGGATTACACGACCGCATTTTTGAACATCGGCGGATTTGTCTGTCTGAGAAGCGTCCTTTCCTTCGGTGTCGGAGCGCTGATACTCATTTACATAGTCGATCCCGCGGTTTCGGGAATCACGGGAAAGCTTTCGCCGCGCATGAGAAACGCCGTCTCGGCGCTGCTTCTCGCGCTTCTGATATTTGACATCATCATGACCGTTCTTTTCCGCATGCCGAAGCCCTTTGCGTAAAATCCGATACCGTTCGGTTGATTTTTAGTCCGATATGTGATATAATAACCGTAAAGACGTGCTGTCTTCGGTGCAGAGCATCGGCGATGCGACAAAGGCAGCATACGCCCGTATGATGCTTTAAGGAGGCTTTTATGGAATATGTAATAGCGGGGATCATCGCAGTTGTCGTGATTCTCATTTTTGCAAATGTTCGTGTCGTTCCGCAGGCGACGGAATTCGTAATCGAATTTCTCGGAAAATATCGCGCTACGTGGGAAGCCGGAATACATGTCAAGATCCCGTTTGTCGAGAAAATCGCAAAGCGGATCACGCTCAAGGAACAGGTCATTGATTCTCCCCCGCAGCCGGTTATAACCAAGGACAACGTAACGATGCAGATCGACACCGTTGTATTCTACCGCATATACGATGCAAAGCTGTATGCATACGGTGCCGTAAATCCGATGAGCGCGCTTGAGAATCTCACCGCAACAACGCTGCGTAATATTGTCGGTGAGCTTGAGCTTGACGGCACGCTTACTTCCCGCGACACCATAAACGGAAAGATGACCACCATTCTTGACGAAGCAACCGATCAGTGGGGCATAAAGGTCAGCCGTGTAGAGCTTAAAAACATAATTCCGCCTGCCGAGATACAGAACGCAATGGAAAAGCAGATGAAGGCGGAGCGCGACAGACGTGAGACTCTGCTTCAGGCAGAGGGTCACAAGGCAGCCGCCATCACCCGTGCGGAAGGCGACAAGCAGGCAATGATACTTGCCGCGGAGGGTGAACGCGACGCGCGGATCGCACGCGCCGAAGGTGAAGCAAAGGCGATCCTTCTCGCAAAGCAGGCGGAAGCCGAAGGAATCCGTCTGATCCGCGAAGCAAATCCCGACGGCGCAGTCATCGAGCTTAAGAAATATGACGCGCTTGTCAAAATGGGCGACGGAAAAGCTTCGAAGATAATAATCCCCACCGATGCCGTAAATGCGGTGACTTCAAACGTACTTTTCTCGGAGAGCACCGGACTCGGCGATGTCACAAAGAGCGCTCCCGAGAAAAAGACTGCGCCGAAGAGGGACGAATGCTGTGAGCAGTTCGGAGACCGTGCAAACTGATTACGTGAAATCATTTCTCGGGGAATAATAAAAAAACCGGTCGGCTAAGTTTCATTCAGCCGTCCGGTTTTGAGCTTTCGGAATATTTCGGAAGCATTCCGATTCATTTACGAAAGGAACGCACTTCATGGAAAAGGATGAAATTCTGAAAATTTTCAAAAATCCCCCGATTCTCGAATGCGACAGAGTAATTCTCAGAAAAATGGACCGTTCTTTCGCTGACGATATGTTCGAATACGCTTCAAATCCCGCGGTGACGAAATATCTGACATGGGATGTTCATCCGAACAGGCGATTCTCGTACAACTATCTCGGATATGTAAACTCACGTTACCGCACCGGCGAATTTTTCGACTGGGCGATAACCATGCGCGACAGCGGAAAAATGATCGGCACCTGCGGCTTTACCAGATTCAACTTCAGTTCTTATTCCGCAGAGATCGGATTCGTGCTCAATCCCAAATATTGGGGATATTCGATCGCGCCCGAAGCGTCTCGGCGCGTGATACGGTTCGGCTTCGACACGCTTGAGCTCCACCGCATCGAAGCGCGCTACATGGAAAACAACATACAGAGCCGCCGCGTCATGGAGAAATCCGGAATGACGTTTGAAGGGATATACCGTGATATGATGCTCGTCCGCGGCCAGTTTGTATCCGTCGGGGTCTGCTCGATCCTCAGAAGCGAGTTCAACCGTAACAGGATCATGTCGCAGCTTCTTTGAGGTTTTGCCGTGAATATTTATTATCCGCTTCTCAAAATGTTTTGGTTCGCCGTGAGGCACAAGGACCGCCTCCGAACGGTGCCGCTTTCCCTTCCGGACGGTATCGAAGAAGTAAAGGACGTTGATTACTTCGGCGACGGAAAAAGTGAGCACATGCTTGACATATATTTTCGCAGCGGTGAGAACACCGGACGCCCGGTCGTGCTCTCGATCCACGGCGGCGGATGGATGTCGGGAGTAAAGGAAAACAACCGAAACTTCTGTATCCGCCTTGCGGAGCGCGGCTTCACGGTGTTCAACGTGAACTACTCTCTCGCACCGAAAGCCTCCCTCCGTGACCAGCTTTGCGATATATCGGCTGCGCTTTCCTTCCTTAAAGAAAACGCCGGAAGCTTTTCGGGCGCACCCGGCAGCGTCTCACTCGTCGGAGACAGCGCGGGCGGGCAGCTTGCATTTTTCACAGCGGCGCTTCTCTGCTCCGGTAGGCTGCGTGAAATATACGAAATAAATCTGCCTGATATCAAAGTCCTCGCGCTCGCCCTGCTTTCTCCGGTATGCTTTTTGACGGAAGGAAGGGGTCCTGTTGCTTCCGGTAGGCGCATAGCGCTTTCGCGCGATTTTATGAAGAAATACGGACAATATGTATCGCCGGATTCACTTCCCGATCTCGGCAGTCTTCCGCCGTGCTTTATCTCGACTGCCGCAGAGGATCACCTCGGTCGGGAGCAGAGCCGCAGACTTTTCGAACTGCTTCAAAAGAACGGTGTCCGCTGCGAGCTGCACTTTGAAGAAAGATCGGCGCACGGTCATGTCTATCCGATACACAACCCCGACTGCGATGCCGCGGTATCGGTAACGGACTCGATAGCACGTCTGATCGAAAACGCATGACGTTTTCACGCAATCGGTGAAGAATCGGTAACCTTCATTCGGATGGCACGCAAGGTATTCGACATACCGAGTGATGTAATACACAGCAACAAAGGAGATGCGTTTTCACGCATCTCCTTTTTCAATTTTCAATATACTCTTTTATTCCGCAGTGCCGTCGGATTCGAAAAGCGATCTCACCATTTTGATAATCTCGGTATTATCTGCGATATTGCTTATCTCGGGCTGAATATACTCTCCGTTTTCATCGCTTATGAACAAAGCCGAGTGATACTTATCTGTAAACGAAAAGACGGGGCATCAGCGTCGCTTTTTCGGTGCCTTGGACGGATGAAGCGGGAGAATCCGTATTCCGGGTGAATCCGCCGTCACTGCTGTTACCGCACAAGCAAAACGTTATCAGAAGAAGCAGTGCCGATATCATCACGAGGGCAATACGTTCAACCGATATCATATCTGAAATTATACATGAATGTCAGACCGTCAAATTCCTCCAATATCACGCTGAGAGATATATAATACTTACCGTCGGCGCCGACGCAGATTTTTACATTCGAAAGTTCAAGAAAACTTATTCCGGAATCGGGATACAGAGACTCTGCTCGCTCTCGTGCATATGCCTCAAGAGTTTCGTTTGTGATTCCGTCAAGGAGCGACGGATTGAGATTGTCGAACTTACCGCTGTTTCTTACAATATAGTTGTCAAGCACGCCGTCGGGGGTTATATCGACGAGTATTTCATCATCCGTTGCGAATCCGCGCACGGAACGTGTATATACGAAAGAATAAGTGTTATGCGCCTTAGCGAAGTCTCCGCTGCGCTCGGGATAAGAGCCGAGTCCGAGGGATGCGACGATACCGTCGGCGATATCGCCCGCCTCGTCAAGCGTGATCCTGTGCGTCACATTCTCCGAAGAAACTGCGGAATCGTTCAGAAAGCCCGCCAGCTTGCCTTCGTTGAAAAGGTACTGGTTGTTTTCGTTGTCGGCATATACATCGACAACGCCGTTCGGCAGATCGACCGACTTATCATATGTCGCTGTTATTCTGTCGCCGTTTGAGCATGCAGCGCTTGAAAAACTGATTTCTTTTTCAATATCGCCGTGCACAAAATCCGTCTTGCCGTCGATTTTTACGTTTTCATCATTCGCCGTACTTCGATCCGCCGAAAGTGCGAAAGCCGTACCGGCTAAAAAAGTACCCGCAAGCAAAAGAACTGCCAAACTCGTAATTGTTTTTTTCATTTTACGCCTCCTGTAGTATTATTAAAATTATTGATAAAGCATTACGCTGTATCGACCTTAAGTCATCAGACCGTCATTTTGCCCGAGTTTCGGTCGACCGACGCCGATTTTACAAGAATAGCTCTGTGCGGAATCATCTTCTATGTCATTAATTTTATATTATATATACATTACATCATGATTATAGCATTGCGGTGCCAACTTGTCAATACATTTTTATATATTTTTTATAATAACTTTATATAATTAAAAGTAGATGCATATCGCTGATGCATCTACTTTTAATTACCTGCGCAATCTGATTCTATTCGTCATGAAATTTCGCAGAAATTTTATGACTTCCGCGCATCCACTTTAGTCAGGCACTGATTTTTCGCTTTCCGCACGCCCGGCATAAGCCGACGGATATTCCGCCGTCCTCCGCCGCGTCGCTTAAAGCGGAGGCAGGCTGCGTCAAAGGAAATCATCGCCGAAAAGCACGCTCAGCCGATATCGTATCTGAAGCTGTCCATAAAGCTCAGACCGTCGGAATCATTCATGGAAGCCGTAACAGATATATAATACTTTCCGTCAGTGTCAGCGCACACCTTTACATATTGAACGTTAAATCCGCTTATTCCGGAATACAGCGCCTCTGCCTGCTCTCTCGCATACACTGCAAGCGATTCGTCCGTAATTCCGTCAAGGAGTGACGGATCGAAGTTGTCGAACTTTCCGTTATTTCGCACAACATAGTTATAAAGCTCGCCGTCGAGGGTGATCTCAACGAGGATTTCATCATCTATCGCAAAGCCGCGCACGGCGCGGGAATATCCGAAGGAGTAAGTGTTATGAGCTTCAAGGAAGCTCCCGCTGCGTTCGGGATAAGTGCCGAGTCCGAGGGATGCGACGATACCGTCGGCGATATCGCCGGCCTCGTCAAGGGTGATCCTGTGCGTCACGTTCTCGGAAGAACCGGCTGAATCATCCAAAAAGCCCGTCAGCTTGCCGCTGTTGAAAAGGTATTGATTGCTTTCGGCGTCGGCATATATATCAATAATATCGTCGGATACGGCGATCGACTTATCATAAATCACACTTATTCTGTTTCCGTCGGTGCAAGCCGCGCTTGAAAAGCTGATTTCCCTTTCAATATCACTGCGCACAAATTCCGCTCCGTCTTCGATTTCCATATTCTCCATATCGGTCTCGGTGCCGTCCGCCGAAAGTGCGAAAACGGTACCGGCCATGAGAGCGCCCGCAAGCATAATAACCGCAATAACCGTAATTAAATTTTTCATGTTACATCTCCTATATTACTGATAAAGGCTCTGAGTCGTATTACCTTTGAGGAAACGATTTGCCATTCTGTCATAATTCTCTGTTCCGTATACGAATTTATACCAAAAATCAGCATACTCAAGGGCTTTCGCCAAGGTATAATGATTTGCATCGCTGAACTTGAAGACATTTATTACCCACTGATCGCATGAAGCACTCGGTATCTCACCCTTCCAGCCGATAACGCACTGTGCGCCGCCGTGTCCGTATGTTGCGCTGCACAGGTTGGCGGGATATCTGTAACCGGTAGCCTGAGTGGAATCCGCAACCGGTGCGGGGGTTGTGCCCGTATTGCATGCCACATACATTACAAGCCGCACTCCGGACAAAGCGTGTCTTGTAAGTCCATAGATCTGACGGTCACCGCCGCCGTAATAGAGACCCCAACTGTCTCCGCAGAGAAACGACCGGTTTTCATATGTACCCATGCGGATCTTTCCGGGGTTGCCGTGGCTTGATATAACGAGGATCTTTGCATTTGCCATCACGGAGTATGCATCAGCCGCGCTGTTGTTCAAATATTCTCCGGCGTCATACCCCATATTCCACAAATAGCCGAGCGACTCCTGACCTCCGGCTTCGCGTGAATTGAGATCGTATGTGTCAAATGTGAAAATATACGCTTTGCCGGAGGCTGCAAAAGAGGCGGTCGATCCGCACTCGAGCAGCACGACAAAAGATATTAAGAAAGACAGCATTTTAAAGATTTTCTTTTTCATGTTCCATACCCTTTTTCTGTAAAATATAATTTTAATGATCTTGGTTTACCGTACAGCCTATCTCAACGGAACCACCTTCCTTACGACTTATTTTTATGTTTTATTTCCATTACGTTACAATTATATCCTTTTTATGTATATTTGTCAATAGTTTTTCCAATATTTTGTATTAAAAACTTTTATAGTATTTTTCGGAAAATAAATAAAGACTGCAAAGCAGATCATTCTCCGCTTTACAGCCTTTATTTTAATTTTTTTATTTTCCGAAATTTTCGACGAGTGCTATGTGCTTTGCCGAATACTTGTACGCGATTTCGTAATTTCCGATACGCTGAGCGCAAAGCTCGATATCGGTATAAATCCGCAGCAGAGAGAAGAATCCCTTTGGCTCCGAATCGGCGGCTTTTATAAAAAGCGCCAGCGCAGATTCAAGATTACCCGCCGAATACATCGCCCCGCCCCTGAGATGAAGAAGATACTGCTCCGACGAGACAAGTCCGGAACGTTCGATCGCCTCCGCATATTCGTTCTCGCCGGTTTCGGAAAACCGAAGAGCCGAAAGATATGCGAAAAACTCCGGCGGGACTGCGCTCGGCGAAAAATTCATCTGCTCGCACAGCTCAGGTGAAATATTGCGGTTTGTCGCGGATTCATAAAGAAGATTTGCAAAGCGCATCGTGTTTTCGGCATACGCCCTTGCCGATGTGTTTTCCGACGCATCAAGCGCTTTGTCAAAATACACTTTTGCCGCCATCGGCTTACACTGCACAAGCAGTTCGGCAGCAATTCCGATATAGGAATATGCAAGAAGCGTGAGTATCTCTTCATCGAAGACCTGCACCCGTTCCGCCTCGTCCGCAAGCTCGGAATAACGCTTTTCCCTGAAAAGCGCTCTGAACGAATCGATAATCTTCCCTTTTCTGAATATCGCGTCTTCCCGTTCGTCGGCAAATATCCGGCTAACCGAAACACCGAGCCTTGCGCAGATCTTGCTCAGTGTCTCGAGAGACGGAGTGGATTTGCCGGATTCGATCATGCTGAGCATATTCCGGGTTATGATATCTCCGGCAAGCTCCTCCTGCGTCATTCCGGCGGCAAGCCTGCACTCCCTGATCCGCGCGCCGATACGCCCGGTCACAATATCACTCATCGTCGGCACCGAACACGTCCGAGGATTTCTTATAGTCGTCGAGAAGCTTTCTTACCTCGTCCTTCATCTGCTCCTCATAGGCATCTATTCCTTCGTTTATGCGGCAGACGCGCTCATCGGATTCTCTTGCATACGCATCCGCGTTTTTCTTTATATCGCCGACGCCGCGCATAACCTCGCGCAGACACTTTTTGGTGAACTCCCTGAGTCTGAGCGCCATTTTGTTCTTCATCCTGTATGCGAGGGAAACAAATTCTTCTTCGCGCTCCGCCTCTTTTCTCTCGAAATTTCTTTTGAGAGAAAGGAGCTCGTTCTCATGCTCGATCCGGCTTTTCTCAAGATCGCCTTTGAGAGATTCAAGCTCTTTTTCATGCTCCGCCTGACGTGCTTCAAGCTCTCTTTTAAGAGATTCAATCTCTTCCTCGCAGCGTGACTTTTCCTCCGCTCCGAGATCGGAAAGACGTTTTGTCTCCTCGGAAAATCTCGCGCACTCAGCTTCGAAATGTGAGCGCGATGTGCCAAGCTCATTCATGAGACGGGAAATCTCCTTGCTCTTATCGGCAAGAGAAGCCGAATACTCCCGTTCCATTTCATTCGCGGTATCATTCAGTGAAGAAATCTTCCCCTCAAGCTCCGAAACACGGGCACAAAGCTTCTCATTCTCCGTCCTCATACGCTCTTCCTTCTCGGAAAAACGCTTGTTTTCTTCTATAATATATGAGTTTACATCTTTTCGGCTGTAGCCGCGAAACGATTTTGAAAACAAAACCTTTTTTTCTTCCGCCATATGCCCTCCTTCCGGATATCAGATAAAGAAAAGTGTACAGCCGCTGTCCTTGAAATGCTGTATTTTCTCGCGCAGACGCTCCTCGCTGACGTCGAAATGCTTTCCGAGGCAGGTTATGCACATGAATTCATGCGCGCCACGGTTCACAAGCTTTTTGTGAAGCGCTATTTCGTCGCGCTCAAGCTTTCTTTTGCAGACCATGCAATAATCTTCGTTCATCTTTCAACAAACTTCGCCTTATAAATCTTGAAGGAACGTCCGGGCAGCGTGGGATTATAGCAGTCAAACTTTACGCCGATATTCTCACCGGTGAGGATGTCGGTGAGTTCAAGTCCGTAGTTGCTGCCTCCGGGAATTCCGTAATCGTCGAAATACAGAAGCACCTGAAGAGGATTGATATCAAAGTTATAATAAGCGATCACGATCTCGCCGTTTGCAAGGAATTTGAGAAGTCCCATTCTCGCCTTGGATGCGTAGCGCTGCTTTTCCTCATAGAAAGGCGCTCTTGCGTCGGGATCCTGATTGAGAGCGATAAGTTCGCGGTTGAGCATGACGCTGCGGCAGTACTCGTTTACATTTCTTATATCCGCCCCCATCATGAGGGGCGTGCCCCACAGACACCAAAGAGAGAAATGCATGAGATATTCTTCATCGGTGCATCCGCCCGTGTGACTTACGTTGCCTTCGCCGCCCATTCCGACGACGAGCATATCCATATCGTTGAAGCATCCGGGACCGGAATACTTGAAGTTCGGAAGCTGAGTCTGCGCAATATAGCGGAACGCCTCATATTCATCGGTGATATCGGCATGGCTGCGGTACATATGCGCACCGATCGAACGCATCCAATCCCAAGGATCATATGTCCCGCAGGTGCATCCCGCAAAAAGGATCTCGCGTCCGGTAGAGCGGAGCGCCATGCTCATAGTAAGGTAGGAATTGCGTACATCTCCGCTGCCCGGATAATGGCAGAGGTCGTATTTGAGGTAGTCAACGCCCCATTCCGCGAAGGTATGCGCATCCTGATACTCGTGACCGTAGCTTCCGGGATAGCCGGCGCAAGTCATAATTCCGGCAGCCGAATACATACCGAATTTGAGTCCCTTTGAATGAACGTAATCCGCAACGTACTTCATTCCGTGCGGGAATTTTTCGGGATCGGCGACGAGCTTTCCGCTGCGGTCGCGCTCGCGGCATGACCAGCAGTCATCGATAACGAGGTATTCGTAACCGGCGTCACGGTATCCCTTATCGACCATAGCGTCGGCAATTTCAAATATAAGCTGCTCATTTATATTCGAGCCGAAGGTATTCCATGAATTCCATCCCATAGGGGGAGTTTGTGCAAGCATTTTTCAAACCGTCCTTAATAAAAATATAGCACTTTTATTATATCATTTCAGCGGAATTTGTCAATACACTTTACCTATTAAAGAGCCCCTTCGAAGGACAAAACAGCGAAGAAATGATAAAAGTGCACAGAAAAAAAGCGAAATTCGTCCCAATGTTTTTTCAATTTAGCACTTTACTAAATTAAATTGATGATGTATAATATATACATCCGCAGCACAGTAAAGCGCGCGGTGAAATTAATCAACTCAAGGAGAGAAAAAACAATGAAACGTATTATAGCTCTTATTCTCGGCGCACTTATGCTCTGCACAGTATTTGCATCATGCACAGGCAAATCCTCCGATGATCTCGCAGATAAGGACCCCGGAAAACCTGCGGTATCCGGAAACGACACCGCAGCAAACACCGACGACAACACCGGCGATGCTTCTTCGGATCTTGCATACATCACCGGAAAGAAAAAGCTTGTCATCGGTATTACGGAATACAAGCCGATGAACTATCAGGAAGACGGTGAGTGGACCGGATTCGACACGGAGTTTGCAAAAGCGTTCTGCGAAAAGCTCGGTGTTGAAGCGGAGTTCCTCCCGATTGAGTGGGACAGCCGCTTCACGGAGCTCAAGTCCAAGGCAATCGACTGCATCTGGAACGGAATGACCATCAGCGAAGACGCAACGAAAAACACCAGCGTATCAAAGGCATATGTAAAGAACGCTCAAGTCGTTGTAATGAAGGCTGACAAGGCCGGTGAGTACACCCGTGTTGAAGATCTTTCCAAGCTCACCTTTGCCGCTGAAAACGGAAGTGCGGGCGAGGCTGCACTCAAAGAGCTTTCCTACAACACCACCGGCGTTACTGCTCAGAGCGACGCCCTCATGGAAGTCGCATCAGGAAGCACCGACGCATGCGTTATCGACATAACTATGGCAAATGCGATGACCGGCGAAGGCACAAGCTACAAGGATCTTGCGATCGCCTGCGAGCTTACCAGCGAGGAATACGGTGTATCCTTCAGAACCGGTTCCGACATGGTTGAGAAATTCAACGAAGTCCTCGACGAGTTCCTCGCCGACGGAACACTCGACAGACTTGCCGAAAAGTATTCACTCACTCTTGTGAAATAATCCCCAAAAGGACTTAACGGACAAATGTTTATAAAGGTAACTCTCGACCTTCTTGTCGGATTCTGGACGACCTTCAAGGTATTCGCTCTCACTCTTGCATTCTCTCTTCCGCTCGGACTTATTATCGCATTCGGCTCAATGAGCCGCTTCCGTCCGATCAAGTATGTATGCAAGTTCATCGTGTGGGTAATACGCGGTACGCCGCTCATGCTTCAGCTCATAACCGTTTATTACGGTCCCGGGCTGATCGGTACCTGGGCGCAGGGACTCGGCTCGACCTCCCCATTCATTGCATTTCTTGCTTCGTGGAAGGTATTCGACCGATTCCTCGCTCTCATGGTAGCTTTCATAATCAATTATGCATGCTACTTCTCCGAGATCTACCGCGGCGGGATTGAAAGCATCCCGCGCGGCCAGTATGAGGCAGGTCAGGTCCTCGGCATGACAAAGGCGCAGATATTTTTCCGCATAATCCTGCTTCAAGTCATAAAGAGGATTCTGGCACCGATGAGCAACGAGATAATCACGCTCGTCAAGGACACTTCCCTTGCGCGGACGATCGCAGTATACGAGATAATCTGGAATGCACAGGCTCTCATAAAGCTTGAAGGTATTCTTTGGCCGCTCTTCTACACCGCGGCGTTCTACCTTGCATTCAACGGACTGCTCACGCTGCTGTTCTCCGCCGCTGAGAAAAAGCTTGATTATTACAGAGGTTGACCATGAGCTTTCTTGAAGTAAACAACATAGAAAAGAGTTACGGAAAAACAAAAGTCTTAAAGGGCATAAGTTTCGATGTAAAAAAAGGCGAGGTTCTCGCTGTGATCGGTTCTTCGGGATCGGGAAAGACGACCCTGCTGCGATGTCTCAATTTTCTTGAAAGGCCGGAAAACGGAACGATCAGCGTAAACGGAGAAACGCTTTTCGACGGTGCTCTGACCGGAGAGATCAACGACAGCGAGATACGGCGCAGGCGCCTCCACTTCGGGCTTGTGTTCCAATCGTTCAATCTTTTCCCGCAATACACGGTACTTAAAAATATCACTCTTGCCGAAGAGCTTCTCTGCAAGGAGGATCTCAAGGCCGGCAAGGAGTATCTCGGATGCCGCAATATGCACGCGGCACGCGAGATGATCGCCGAAAAAGCCCGCACACTTCTGAAAAACGTCGGACTTGCCGAAAAAGAAAACTCGTATCCGTGCGAGCTTTCGGGCGGCCAGCAGCAGCGTGTCGCAATTGCGCGTGCGCTTGCTCTGAGCCCCGACATTCTCTGCTTCGACGAGCCCACGTCGGCGCTTGATCCGGAGCTTACGGGAGAAGTACTCAAGGTTATCCGCGAACTGAAAACCTCGGATCGGACAATGATAATCGTCACGCATGAGATATCGTTTGCACGGGATGTCGCGGACACGGTAATGTTTATGTCCGACGGCGTGATCGAGGAAATGGGTACGCCCTCGGAGGTTATCGAAAATCCGAAATCCGAAAGGACGAAGACCTTCCTTTCGAGATTCAGCGGGAACGACTGATGTTCGTGAACATAAAAAGGACTGCGATGCAGTCCTTTTTTCGTCTTTCGGAATCCGACGTGAAATCCGCCGAAGTTTCCGAGCGTATCTTTTCGAAAAGGCTTTGCGCCGTTTGCTCCGCCATCAATCCCGCAAGACAAGGAAATCCGGTATCGGCGAAGCGTCACGGTATCCGCGCTCATACAGGCGCTCAAGCGCCTCTTTATTGAGTTTCAGAGTGTCAACGCCGCTTATATCATCAGGGGCAACGATGAGGACTCTTCCCTCTTTCTCAAGCTTTTTGGCAAGATCAACGCCCTTGTTATACCTTTCGGCTCTGAGATGAAAGCTCTTTGCGCTTTCGGGATAGCGGCGGCGTATCAAACGCGCAAGCCGATCGTCCTTTTTGCTGTCGCGCACGGTATCGCGCGGCTTCGTCAGAATGAGGACGATCCTGTCGCAGCCTTGCGTCAAAGCGTATTCGATCGGAACGGGATCCGACAGTGCCCCGTCATAATAATACGAATCGCCGACAAGACACGGTCTGCTGACCACCGGAATGGAGGAAGAAGCCTTGATTATCCGATAGTCGTCCTTCACGATATCCGATTTCGTGAAATATCTTGCCTTTCCCGTTTTCGCCTCCGTCGCGATCACCGTAAAATCGGACGGGTTCTGCGCCAGATACTCATAGTCGAGCGGGTCTTCGCCGTCGGAATTCGTAAGAACCCCGTAAACATAATCGAGATCGACATATGAGCCGCGGCGGACATAATTTCCGAAACTCATATACTCCTTGCGGAAGGAATACACGTCGTAAAAGCGACGGCTTCGTCCCCTTTGCCCCGCAAGATAACTCGAAATGTTGGCGCTTCCCGCGGAAATACCGATACAGTAATCAAAGCCGATCCCGTTGTCAAGGCAGAAATCGAAAACGCCCGATCCGTATATATCGCGCATTCCTCCGCCTACGTCAATAACCGCAGTTTTCATATGTCCTCCGTTTTTGTTCGATAGAAATTAAAAAGGACGATCCCTTGCGGGAGCGCCCTTTTTTAACATTGCAGATTACTCGGCAGCGTAAACGCTGACCTGCTTGCGTCCCTTTGCGATAGGCTCAAACTTAACCGTTCCGTCAACAAGAGCAAACAGGGTGTCATCGGAGCCGCGTCCGACATTCAGACCGGGATGAATCTTGGTTCCTCTCTGTCTGACAATTATGTTGCCTGCCGTAACTGCCTGACCGTCGGATTTTTTAACGCCGAGACGCTTCGCCTCGCTGTCGCGGCCGTTCTTCGTCGAACCGACACCTTTTTTATGTGCGAAGAACTGAAGTCCTATTCTAAGCATAATTCATTCTCCTTTTAATTATTCGTCCGTGATGTCAACTTCAAGATAGTCGTAATATTCCTCAACAAGATCGTTGAGTTGATAATAATAACCCTGAAACAGCCCCGATATTGCGAAGCGTTTCTTTTCATCCTCCTCGAATTCGGGAAGAGCGCATTTCGACTCTACCCTGATTCGCGTAGTGCTGTCATCGATTTTATAATCAATGTCGCCTGCGTACGATATTTCAACCGTATTCACGATGAGCATGGTCATAGCGGAAAGCGCGGCGCAGAGAACATCGTCCCCCGATTCCCCGTATCCGGTATGCCCCGTCTCCTCGAATCCGTAGAATATTCCGTCCCGGCGAAAAAACAGGATCTTGGTCATTATACGGTTCAGCCTTCGATCGCGTCGATCTGAACCTTAGTGTAGGGCTGTCTGTGGCCCATTTTTCTCTTCTCGTTCTTCTTTGCCTTGTAGGTCATAACGTAAATCTTCTTACCGCGACCGTTCTTTACGACGTTTGCGGCAACCTTTGCGCCTACGACGTAGGGAGCTCCGGTCTGGAAGCCTGCGCTGTTCTGAAGTGCGAGAACCTTATCGAAGGTAACCTTATCACCCTCGGCTGCGTCAAGTTTCTCTACGTAGATGATGTCGCCCTCTGCGACCTTGTACTGCTTTCCGCCGGTTTCAATAATTGCGAACACGAAAAGCACCTCTCTTTCATTTACAACTCGCTAATTCGGGTAAGCGAATGCTTTTTTGACCCGACATTATGCGGCAACATATAGGATATCACAAATATCCGTATTTGTCAAGGAATTTTTACCGCTTTTCCGCAGCTTTTTCTGCGGCGGTCAGCGTATTTTCAAGAAGCATGGTTATTGTCATCGGACCTACTCCGCCGGGGACGGGAGTTATCGCGGAAGCTTTCGCGGACACGGATTCGAAATCGACGTCTCCGGTGAGCTTGCCGTCGGCGCGCCGGTTCATTCCGACATCGATCACGACCGCGCCCTCCTTAACCATATCGCCAGTTATAAAATCCGCCTTGCCGACGGCGACGACAAGGATGTCCGCACGTCTCGTAACCTCGGCGAGATTTACGGTTTTTGAATGGCAGATCGTAACCGTTGCGTTTGCATGAAGGAGCAGCATAGCCTGCGGCTTTCCGACTATATTCGATCTTCCGACGACCACGCACTCTTTTCCGCAGGGGTCGATACCCTCCGCCTCAAGAAGCTTCATAACGCCCGCCGGAGTACACGGAAGAAAATCGTAATTCCCGATCATGATGCGTCCGACATTTGCTATATGGAAAGCGTCAACGTCCTTTTCGGGCGGTATCGCGGCGATAACCTCCGCCTCGTCGAGATGGCGCGGAAGCGGAAGCTGCACAAGTATGCCGTGAACGGCGGAGTCGTTTTTCAGAAGCTCGATCTGCGAAAGAAGCTCGCTCATGGATGTGCTCTCGGGCATTTCGAATACCCACGAGTTCATGCCCGCTTCCTCGCACGCCCTCTTTTTATTCCGCACATACACCTGCGATGCGGGATTATCTCCGACGATAATTACCGCAAGACCGGGAGTGATCCCCGTTCTCGCAATAAAATGCTCCGTATCCTTTCTGATGCGCGCCCGTGTTTCGGCGGCAATTCTCTTCCCGTCTATTATCTTAGCCATTGTCCTCTTCCTTTGATTCTGCCGTATCCTTTTCTGCGGATTCTTCTGCATTTTCGGATCCGTCTGCCGCACTTTCCGTATCCGTCGAAGAGATCTCTTCAGACGCTGAGTAGTTTTCCGCAATATGGCTTTCGGAATTTTCTTTCTCTGCGGACTCCGCAGCCTTTGCCGCAGTCTTTACTACAGCGGGAAGATGGGCGCGCGGAGCACGCATACAGCCGATTACCATAAGAATTATTCCCGCCGCACATATGACCGCAGATACAAGCTGCGAGATGCGGATCGGTCCGAGATAAAGGCTGTCGGTACGAAGCCCCTCTATAAATGCTCTGCCCGCTCCGTACCAGATCGCGTAGAACAGGAAAACCTGACCGTGGAATTTCTTTTTCTTATAAAAGACGGCGATAAGTATAAAGCCGACAAGATTCCAAAGAGATTCGTACAGGAAAGTGGGATGGACATACGGCGCGCCTCCGCCGAGGCCCACGCCCATGCGCCACGGGAGATCGGTCGTGCTTCCGTATGCCTCAACATTCACAAAATTACCCCATCTGCCGACGATCTGCCCGATCATCACGCACGGTGCGAGAATGTCAAGCAGGACGGGAAAGCGTATCTTCTTGACCTTGGCGACGGCAAGGGCGGTAAAGAATCCGGCGATTATTCCGCCGTATATCGCAAGTCCGCCGCTGCGCACCGACACCATTCCTTTAAGGGTTTCGACGATGTTATTCCATGTCGAGCCTCGGTCGGTCACAATGTAAGCATCAAGGTTGAAAATAAGATAATAAAGACGTGCGCCTATAACTCCGAATATTACGAGAAAAAGTGTAAGATCGGTTATATCGTCCGACTTGACGCCCTCAATCTTTGCTCTTGTGAGTCCGTAGAAATAGGCAAGGATCATTCCTGCGGTAATCAGTATGCCGTACCACATGATGTCCACGCCGAACAGCGTAAATGCGCTCTGTTTGAGCCCGAAAGACTCTATTCCGAGCCCGGGAAAAGATACATAATGCATATACATACCCCCTGTTGGATTATTCGTCACAGTTCTCCCAGTTATGGTAAACTTCCTGAACATCGTCGCTGTCCTCAAGATGCTCGAGGAGCAGATTCATATTCTTTATGTCATCCTCCGACTCAAGCGTAATGTAGGATGTGGGAATACGGTCCTCCTCAGCGGATTCCACGTTGTATCCCGCAGCCTCAAGAGCTTCGCGGACCGTATTGAGATCGTCGCACTCGCAGGAAATCTCAAAAGCGTCCTCGTCAGCGGAGAAGTCACCTGCGCCCGCCTCGAGCGCCGCCTCCATAAGGGCGTCCTCATCAATCTTATCGTCACGGAGAACGATAATGATGCCTTTGTCCTCGAACATATAGCTTACACATCCGGTCTGTCCGAGATTTCCGCCGTATTTGTCAAAGAAATGACGGATATCGCCGCCGGTACGGTTGCGGTTATCCGTTGCGGCTTCAACGATTACCGCCACTCCGGAAGGACCGTAGCCCTCATAAACGATCTCTTCGTAAACAACGCCGTCCGCGCCGCTGGCTTTCTTTATAATGCGTTCGATATTGTCGTTAGGCACGTTGAGAGTCTTTGCTCTCTGAATCAGATCGCGCAGCTTGCTGTTTGATGCGGGATCGGGACCGCCCTCACGAACCGCGATCGATATCTCCTTGCCTACCTTGGTAAAAACCTTGGCTCGCTGTGCGTCTGTCTTTTCCTTTTTGTTCTTGATATTGTTCCATTTTGAATGTCCGGACATACTTGGCTTACTCCATTCCTACGCCATGCGGCGTTTTAATCATATTTTCTCGGGTGTTTTAAGGCAAATCAGATGAAGCGCGTTCCCGAGAGCGTTCTGCACTGCCTTCGTGATCTGCAGGCGCGTGTTCTTCACGCTTTTGCTTTCCGCCGTTATTATCGGGCACGCCTGATAGAAGCGGTTGAACGCGGTGCAAAGCTCAATAATATATCTGGTTATCATTGACGGCTCGTATGCATTCAGCGCCTGAATAACACGCTCGGGGAATTTTGAAACGGTGAGCAGCAGACGCGCCTCCTCGGGCGACGTTATAACTGCTTCGGCGTTCATATCCGCGTCCGCCTTGCCGAGAATACTGCAGGTTCTCGCATAGGTATACTGTGCGTAAGGACCGGTCGCGCCGTCAAAGCTGAGCGCGCTTTCCATGACAAAGTTTATATCTTTGATGCGGCTGTTGTACAGATAATGGAACACCACTGCTCCGACGCCGACCGCCTCGGCAACCTCATCGCGGTTCTCGAGACCGGGGTTCTTTTCGTCGATAACGGCCTGCACCTTTTCTATAGCCTGCGCAAAAAGATCACGGAGCAGAACGACATTTCCCGTTCTTGTCGCAAGCTTTTCACCGTTGATGCTTACCGTGCCGTAGGGAACGTGGACAAGCTCATTGTACCAATCGTATCCCATAAGCTCAACAACCTTGAACCACTGAGCAAAGTGCAGACTCTGTCCCGCCGAGGTAACGTAAATACACTTATCGAAATTGTATGTGCGCTTACGGTAAACCGCCGCGGCAATATCGCGTGTCGGATAAAGCGTGCTTCCGTCCTTTTTGAGGATAAGGCACGGCGGCATGCCGTATTCTTCGAGATCGACTATGGACGCACCGTCGTCGATCTTGAGAAGATTCATCTCACGCATCTTTTCGATCTGCTCAGGCATCTTATCCGTATAGAAGCTCTCGCCGTTGTAACTGTCGAACGTGATTCCGAGCTGTTTGAAGGTTATCTCATATTCACGGAGACTTATCTCGATAAACCACTTCCAGAGTGCGGTATTCTCCTCGTCATGCTCCTCGAGCTTCTTGAATTCGGCGCGTGCTCGGTCGTTGAGAGTCCCGTCTTTTTCGGCTTCCGCGTGAAATTTCACATAGAGGGCTACAAGCGCGTCGATTCCGCCTTTTTCGATCTCTTCGCGCGAACCCCAGAGTCTGAATGCACATATAAGCTTGCCGAACTGCGTACCCCAATCTCCGAGATGGTTTATTCCGATGCAGTTATACCCCGAAAACTGATGTATGAGCTTCAGGGAATGACCGATAACGGTCGTTCCGAGATGTCCTATATGGAACGGCTTCGCAACGTTCGGAGATGCGTAATCGAGGACAACGGTCTTGCCTTTGCCGATATCGTTCTTTCCGTAGTTTTCACCTGCGTCGATCGCGTTTTTCAGCACGTTCGAAACGAGATACTCTCCGGAAACCTTGAAATTCAGATACCCTCCGTCAGCCGCAATGCGGTCGAATCCGGGGATTCCCTGCGATGCTTCCGCAAGAACGGAAGCGATTTTCGGGGGCGCCTGACGCAGCGTTTTGCTGAGTTTGAAGCACGGAAGTGCAATATCGCCGAGAGTATCGTCCGGCGGATACTCAAGCATCGCTGCGATCTCGTCCTCTCCGGGGGCGTTTTCCGAAAAAGCTTTTGCCGCCGCTTCGGCGAGAGACGAGGCAAGTTTTTTCTTAAGTTCAAGCATCGATTCTGTCCTTATCCTTTGATTTCGGAATCCGTGTCGTGATCTATCGTAAGCTGCATTGCGCCGATCTTCTGATTCTGCTTTTCAAGCAGATTATGGATCCTTGTTACGGGATTGAGAAGATTGCTTATGGTGTCGTCGTGGTTCAGAGTGTCGATGATATATGCAACATACTTGCACATATTGACCTCCTGATACCATTCGCGCGAAAGAAGCTCGGGTGTGCGATAGATAAGGTTGGTCGTAAATATCTTGGTAAATACCTCTTCCTTATACGCCTTGTCGAAGATATCGAGACCGTTGCAGAAAAGTCCGAACGTCTCAAACAGGAATATACGGCGCGCGCCCTTTTCCTTAAGCTGCAGTGATACGTCGAGGATGGAATCTCCCGAGGAAATCATGTCGTCAACGACGATGACATCCTTGCCGCGGATATTTCTTCCGAGGTACTCATGCGCTTCGATAGGGTTCTTGCCGTCGATAACAACGGAATAGTTGCGGCGCTTATAGAACATTCCGAGGTCTATGCCGAGGACGGACGCATAATACATGCAGCGCGACATTGCGCCCTCGTCGGGAGCCACGATCATGATATCGTCGTGTCCGAGAGAGATATCGGGATATGTACGGACGAGAGCCTTCAGCATCTGATAAGTGGGGCGCACGTTGTCAAATCCGGACAGGGGGATCGAGTTCTGGACACGGGGATCGTGTGCATCGAAAGTGATTATGTTGGACACGCCCATGTTGACAAGCTCCTGAAGAGCCATTGCGCAGTCGAGAGATTCTCTCGATGCACGTCTGTGCTGTCTTCCTTCATAAAGCATGGGCATTATAACTGAAATACGGCGAGCCTTTCCTCCGACGGCTGCAATAACTCTCTTGAGGTCCTGGAAATGGTCGTCCGGGCTCATCGGCACCGTCATTCCCTGCATCTTATAAGTGACACCGTGGTTAAAGCAGTCGGAAACTATATACAGGTCGTGACCGCGCATCGACTGATGCAGAAGTCCTTTCGCCTCGCCCGAACCGAATCTCGGGCAATCCGCCTGAGCGATAAATGTTGTCATCCCGTCATGTCTGCGCCACTCGCAAAGATACGAATCTACCTGACGGACAAAGTCCTCACATCCGCGCATTCCTATTACGGCAAGCTCGCCATTCAATATTTCCTTCATTATTATCCATCCTCTGTAAAAATATTTTGTTTTCGGTAAAGAAGAGCTTTCCTCTTTTGACATACATATTTATTTTACACTATTGCGGTCGAAAAATCAAGGAATAAGTTGCAATTCGCGTACGTCATGTGCGCCAAAATAAAATTGCGTGTTCCCCGTCCGTTTTATCATATTGATGACCGCGTCAATACCCCAAGCAATGCAAAAAGCGCTGCCGAATGGCAAAAAGCCGTTCTGCAAACGCTTTAATCCGTAAGATCGTTATAGAATATCACCTCGTCGGGCATAACGAGGTTGAGCTTTTTCTTTGCGATCTCGGCAACATATTCGTCATCAAAAGGAGTTTCAAGCTTGTTTTTGAGCTCCGCGTTGCTGCGCTCAGCTGCGGCGATCCTCTCTTCAAGAGAGCGCTTTGTATCTTCGAGCGTATTGAACTCCATTTTGAGTTTTACGACCGTGATTATACAGAGAGCGGTAAAAAGCACCAGCGCAAGCTTGGCGAATGTATTTATTTTCATCCGGTGCATTTGCATCGCCTCCTTTTTCGGTCTTCCTTTTTCGGGCAGAATGCGCAGTTTACGCAGTGCCCCGTCCTTTTCGGTCAAATAAATTTAAGCTCCCGCGCAAGTCCTTTTTGAACGCGATCCGTCCGCATTGAGTTTCTTCGGTGCTTTGCCTTTCGAAGCGTCGGCAGAACGATCCGTGAACAAATCATTCTGAACGGAAACAGCAGGAAAAACATAAGATACGCAAATACCGCCGACAATACAAAATTCACCGTGCCGGACACAAGCATTACAGCACGTCCGACGGTCAAAATGTATAAGACAAAACCGACAATGCATCCGCCGACTATAAACCAACGTCCGTTGCCGTAATTTGCATGAAACACAAACACAAGAAAGACAAACGCTGCGAATGTGAAATATATTATATCGCCGCAGAACACAAAGACATCGGCGAAAAAGCGATTCCGTTTTTTTATCTCTCCGGCGCGCCGACCTATGATCGGCAGATTAACCGACGACAGGCGTGTAGGAGCACACGGACGAAGTCCCGCAAGCACCCGTGTTATTCTGACGACATCATAGGACAAGCCGAGGAACACGCCCACGGCAAGTGAATAAACGATCGCCCAAAGCTGAGATGCTACCGAAATTTCCACAGCTCACCTCACGGAAAAAGCCTTGAAAAGAATCCGCTTTTTTTCTCGCGCGGCATATCGTCAAAATAATTGATCCCGTTTATCCGTCCGTCGAGAATAATCTTGGCATGTGCGGAATCAAATTCAACGATCCTTATGCCGTTTCCCTCTATGCAAAGAGTTCCGTCGTCGCCGGAAAGCTCCACGGAGCTTTCGTCAAAGGACAAAACCTCCGATATTCCCGTAAGCTCTGCGTGAGAACGGGACAAAATGTAAACCGTGCTTTTGATTTCCGAGTCCATTCTTTCCTCCTTGTGTTCATGTATACCGATTATATGCATGAACAAAGAAAAAAAGAACGTCAGATAATTTCGTACAGCGACGATGCCTCGTCCTTGCCTACATTATCGCGCACTTCCCTTACGCGGAGTCTGACTGTGCGCTGTCCGAGCGAAATCTCAATCTCATCCCCCGGCTTCACATCATACGAAGCCTTTGCTTCACGCCCGTTCACCTTTACGCGCGAAGCATCGCAGGCATCATTCGCAACCGTTCTGCGCTTTATGATACGCGACACCTTCAGATATTTATCAAGACGCATAGTCAAAGCCTTTCCGTGATAAGGTGATAAGCACCGTCAGCTCCGAAACGGAGCTGACGGCAGATATCAGCCTGTTCAGTGATTTACCTTATCCTTCAGAGCCTTGCCGGCAACGAAGGTCGGGAGCTTGGAAGCCGCGATCTTGATGGTATCTCCGGTTGCGGGGTTGCGTCCCGTGCGCTCTGCGCGAGCCTTTACGCCGAAGGTTCCGAATCCGATAAGCTGTACTTTGTCTCCGTCTGCAAGCGCGCCCTCAATTGCGCCGAAGGTAGCAGCCACAGCCGCCTCGGCATCCTTCTTCTTAAGTCCGGTTGCCTTTACTACGGCGTCGATAAGTTCCGTCTTGTTCATCTTTATTAAATTCCTTTCGAATTACTTCCACCGACCGAAATCGGCTCATACTGCTGATATTATATCACCTATATCGGTATTTTGCAATAGTTTTGGCAATAAATCTTTGTTTGTTTTGTGATTTTCACCTTTCCGACGCCTTATTCCGGTCCCAAATCGAATCAAGTGTTTCCATTTCAAGATCGGATATCTTCTTTCCGGAGGCGCACACGTCGTCCTCAACGTGCGAAAAGCGGCGAAGAAACTTCTCATTCGCCCGGCCGAGCGCATATTCTGCGTCGATCCCTGTCTTCCGGCAGACATTCACCACCGCGAAGAGAAGATCGCCGAGCTCTTCTTCGAGCCGATCCCTGTCATCTCCGCCGATAAGCTCGGCGACCTCTGCGGTCTCCTCATGGATTTTTCCGAAAGCGCTTTCGGCATCCGGAAAATCAAATCCCGCCTTTGCGGCATATTTTCCGATCTTTTGAGCGCGCATAAGCGCGGGAAGCGCCGGAGGAATGCTTTTCATCGAAGCGGTCGTGCTGTCCCTGCCCTTTTCCTTTTTCTTTATCTTGTCCCAATTGTCGAGTACCTTTTCGCTTGTATCGGCTTTTACATCGCCGAAAACATGCGGATGGCGATGTATAAGCTTGTCCGTTATGCCGTCGAGCACATCTTCGACGGTGAATCTTCCGGCTTCTCGTTCTATATCGGCATGGAACACGGTCTGAAGCATGACATCGCCGAGCTCCTCGCACATGAGTACGGGATCATCGTTGTCGATCGCTTCGATGACCTCATATGTTTCTTCTATAAAGTCTTTGCGTATCGAGGTATGCGTCTGAACGCGATCCCACGGGCAGCCGTCCTCGGATCGCAGCAGCGAAACGAGGAGGCACAGAGATTTGAAGTCGTGATGCTCTTCGGTGAGAAGTCTGTTTTTGATTTCGGAGTTATTCATTCCATCACCTTTATTTTCTGAGGAGTTTCATTTTTTTGAGAATGCCGCAAAGCTTGGCGCCCTTGGGAAGAAGCATTATATCGTCCTCGCCGACCGCGCCGAAGAGGAATATCGCGGCGACGTAAACGATTATCGCCGCAGCTATTGAAACGACGGTCGCAAGTCTTGCGGAAAGAACGGATGAGGATACGAAATATGCACCATATGCCGCCGCCGCGCACAGCACTGCGCAGAAGATCGGGCGAACAAAAACCGTCCCTGTCTTTATCGTAAGTCCGGTATGCTTACGGACAAAGAAAAGGTGGATCGAGCATATCATTATATAGCAGAAGAACGTTGAGACCGGAGCGCCGTATATTCCGATAAGACGGATAAACACAAAGCTTCCGATGATCTTCACCACCGCACCGATACACATCGAAACGAGGGGCAGTCGCTCCTTGCCGCAGGATTGGAGCATTGCGGTGAGAACTGCAAGGATGCAGACGAAGAAGGTGGACGGTGCGAGGAGTCTGAGAAGAGGCGCTGCGTTGTCGATCGCCTCGGCTCCGGTGAAGAAAAGGCTGAGTATCGGACGTGCAAGCACTGTCATACCGAGTGCGCACGGCGCTCCGATAAGCACCGCCGTTCTGAGTGACGATTCCATTATCGTTCCGACACGCTTGGTATCGCCCTGCCCGCGCGCGGCGGAGATAAGCGGCACTATCGAGCAGGATATCGGATAGACGAGAACCGGAGGAAGATTGAACATCGGTACGGCGCGGCTTGTATAGTTTCCGTATACCGTAGTTGCTTCCTTCTGAGTCATCGCTTTTGTTATAAGGCTGCCCTGCTGAAGAAGGCGCTGAACGAGGATCGAATCTATCATTCCCGTAAGGCTCATTATTGATGAGCTTATCGTTATCGGCAGCGCAATGGTAACAAGACGCTTTATTATCTTTCCGGAAGGATCGGAGTCGGTGTTCTCGCCTCCGCATTTATCGAGAAATTCTTTGGTGTACCGGCTTTCGTTGAACAGAAGCTTTGACACGACAAGGAATATCATGGACAGTCCGGCGCCTACCGTAAGTCCGATCGCGGCATAAGCCGCAATTATATGGTACTGTCCCGGATATCTGTCGGCAGCGTATGCTGCGAGTGCGATACCGACCGCGAGCTTGCAGAACGCCTCGATAAGCTCCGAGACTGCCGTCGGCATCATCTGCTGAAAGCCCTGAAAATACCCGCGTATTGCGGAGGATATGCATATAAGAAACAGCATCGGGGCGATAACCATTATCGAATACTTCGTCGGCTCCGCCTTCAGCACATCGGCGCTGTACCATCCCGAGCCGAAGAACATCATAGCCATTCCGGCAAGTCCTATGAGGAAGAACAGCCCCACCGTTACGGTAAATATGCGTTTTATCTGCCTCAGCTTTCCCTTCGCTCTCGATTCGGCGATCATTATCGAGACGGCGACGGGAAGTCCCGCGGTCGAGATCATATAAAAGAACGTATATATGGCGTAGGCTGAGTTGTAATATCCCATGACCTCGTCGCCGAAGGTATTCGCCATCGGAATCTTGAAAAGAAGTCCGATGATCTTGACGATGAGATTCGCCGCGGTCAGAATAACAACGCCGGAGAAGAAAAGGCTGGTGTTGCTTTTCACGGTGCCGTGCTTTGCCTGATATTTTTTCAAGAGTTCGTTCCTCCGTAAAAGACGTCGGCAGCTTTTCTGACGTCGTATTTAAGCTTTTCGGCATCTATCGTGGTATATTCGCCGTTTTCGTACAGTATCTTTCCGTCAACGACCGTCATGCAGACATCGGCGGAGGAAAGCGTATATGCAAAGAGGTCTGCGATATCGCGCTCAAAGCAGCTATGTAAGGAATCGAGGTCAAACACCGCAAAATCCGCGCGATATCCTTCCTTTATCTTTCCGCAGTTCTCTCGCTGCTGAGATATCGCTCCGTTCTCCGATATCAGAGGAAGAAGCGAGGGAGCGCATACGCTGTCCGCTTTTTTCGATATTCCCTTATGGAGGAGTGCGGCAAGCGAATACTCGTCGAATACCGAAAGGCGGTTATTAGATGCCGCACCATCGGTGCCGAGTGCGACATTTACACCGCCGTTCATCAGCTTTTCAAGAGGTGCGACGCCCGAGCCGAGCTTCAGATTGCTTCTCGGGCAATGAACAACGCTCGTGCCGCTTTCGGCAAGAAGAGCGATATCGTCGTCGCTCACCCAAACTCCGTGAGCGCAGCTTGTCTTTTTCCCGAGCACGCCCCGTGCGGCAAAGAATGCCGCAGGTGTCACGGAATATTTTTCAATGCACCGGAGATGCTCGCCCTCCGTTTCGGAAAGGTGTATCTGCATTCCCGCATCATATTTATGCGCAAGGTCGGCGAGATATTCGCACATCCGCGGAGTGTTCGTATATTCGGCGTGGAGCGAAAAATCGACCTTTATCCTGCCGTCGCCCTCGCCGTTCCACTCGCGGTAAAGCTCCAGCGCTTCCGCAACGCGGTAATCGGCTGCGGGATCGGCGTCTTCGTCAAACGAAACAACAGAACGGGCTATATTCAGCTTTATGCCCGAATCAAGCGCCGCGCGGGCGGTGTCGGTACACAAAAAATACATATCCGAAAAAGCAACCGTGCCGCACGCGATCATCTCGGCGATCGCTTCGGTTGAAAAAAGTCTCACAAGCTCCGGCGTAAGCCGGTCCTCGGCGGGAAGTATCGCCTCGTCAAGCCAGTGTTTCAAAGGAAGATCGCCGCCGAGACCGCGAAACAGCGTCATTGCGCTGTGGCAGTGAGCATTATAGAATCCCGGCATCACGAGATAATTCCCGCTTATTACGCGATCAAATTCACCTTCGGGCCGCGCCTCTCCGACATATTCAACGGTATTTCCGATGACGGCAATATTCACATGTTTTGCATGATTCTCATGGTTCTCATCAGTCACAAGAACATCGGAAAAAAGAAGTCTCATCAGATTAAAATCCTTTCGTTTTCACTCTCCGCCGTCCGTCAGACGACGTCACCGTCACTCCGTTTTCCTATGAATTCACGCAGAATGGAGCTGTCGGGAACCGCGTTAGGATCGGCAAACACCGACGCCAGCGACGACAGCTTATTTACAAGGTGCGCTGCAATCTGATAATTCGCACTTTCGTTCGCTACCTCGGCAAGAACCGGAATCAAAGCCTTCCCGATGATCGGAGTTTCATACTCGAGATATGAGCTTATTTTGAAATCGCAGCCGTCCCAATACGGGAAGATATTCTCATCCTCGTTTTTTCGGACGTTTTTCCAGAGACCGAGCGTAAAATCAGCGTCGGAGCCGCGAAAAAGGAAATCTCTGAGAAGCCGTCTGAGCAGTCTCAGCTCGTTGCGGTCGAAAAACACGCCGTTTATTTCCGCATCATCATTCACGCAGATGAACGCCTTCTTCGTATTTTCTCCGCCGAAAAGCTCGACGATCTGCGGATACAGTGCCTGTATACCCTCAAATATGAATATATCATCCGCGCCCGGACGAATTTCACGGTATGACGTTCTCGAGCCGGCTATAAAATCGTAAACGGGCATCATTGCGTTTTTCCCACCGAGAAGTCTGTCCGTGCATTCTCTGAGATATTCGGTATCTATCGCGCCGATGCTTTCGTAGTCCGGATTCGGTTCTTCGTTTATATGGTCGCGGTAGAAATCGTCGATCGAAAACGCTTCGGCATGCTTTCCCATGCGCTCAAGCTCTCGGCAAAGGAGATGCGAAGCGGTCGTCTTGCCGGAGCAGCTCGGTCCGGCAAGAGAAAGAATACGGGTATTGTCCCCGACAAGCGTCTCAGCGACATCGCAAATCTGCTCATGAAAGCGCGCTTCTGCTTCATTCACTGAATTTTCAAGATCGGTTTTGCTTTTGAAATTTATTACTTTTTCTTTCATTTTGCATTCCGCCTTTCACGAAGGGATCATTCTTTGCCGAAAAACTCATCCGCTGCGGCGGAAAACGCTTTTCTCCGTTCTCCGAGTTTTTCCGGCGAATGCTCCCTTAGATATTCATACGGATATTTGGGTTCAAATATTCTCTTTATATCGGAAAGCCTTCCGTCGGGCGAATATCTGACGAATTTTGTGACGGACGATGCGCCCGCCGCGAATATCGTATGTACCTCTTCCATCATGAATATATTATACATACATTCGCTGCCCGGAAGTGAAAAACCGACGTTTTCGAGATTGCCGACCGTATTTTTCTGTCTGTACATATAGTACGGAAGATATCCCGCATCGGCGATCGCCGAATGCATTCCGGAAAGGGATATCTTCGCCTGTTCGCCGACGCTGTCGTAGGTTTTCTTACTTCTGAGCTCGGCGGATTTTTTCACGGAAAAGGAATGAACCGTGATATTCCTCGGCGCAAGGTCCGTTATACGCCGTGTGCCGCGAAGTGCGCTCTCGGGAGTTTCTCCCGGAAGCGCGGCTATGAGATCAACGTTTATATCCGGTATCCCTGACGTTTTTGCAATTTCGTATGCGCGGTAGAAATCGTCCGCGCTGTGGCTGCGCCCGATCGAGCGGAGAACATCGTCATTGAGCGTCTGTGTATTCACACTTATTCTCGTTACCTTGTGATTCTTTAGGACGGCAAGTTTTTCCCGCGTTATGGTATCCGGACGTCCGGCCTCGACCGTAAATTCCGGAAAAGCATTTCCGCCGAATGAGGTTGAGAGTGCCGTGAGAAGGCGGTCAAGCTGAAATTCGTCGAGCGTGGTCGGCGTTCCGCCGCCGATATACACCGATGCGACCTCAAATCCGAGGCGTTCCACCTCGGAGGCGATAAACTCTATATCCGCGCAAAGCGAATCGAGGTAATCCGGGATCAGCGAAAGAAGATGGGGCGAGGTAAACGACACAAAAGAGCAGTATGCGCAGCGCGACGGACAAAACGGGATCGCTATATATATGCTGCACGCTTTGCGTGACTTTTCGGGTGAAGGAATCAAACGCTTTTCGGCAAGCGATACTTCGGTGCACAGCGACGCTTTTTCCGCCGATACATCGTATACGCTGTGCAGTATCTCTTCTGTGCGTTCGCGGTTTCCGACAAAAGAAAATATCTCCGATGCGACCTTTGCCGGGCGGACTCCCGTAAGCATTCCCCAAGGAGATGTGTTTTTGCAGAAGCGCTGTGCGCACTCGAGAAAGGCTTTACCTGCAGCGATCTTTCTGAGCCTGTCGTCGGATACCGGGTAGTCGTTCAGCGGTCGGTGAAGGTAATGCGCCGTTTCGGTTGTGCAGCAGTTTCCGAGCACGACGCTGGAAAATGCGCCCTCCGGTCTCATTTCGACAGACACGGTGCATGTGAGTTCCTCGTTTTCCGCATCGGATACGGGAAAATGCTCGCCCGGGAAAAAGATGAGACACAGTGTCTGAACATAGTATGCGCTTATCTCTCCGTATACCTTAAGATTCATTTTGCAAGCGTCTCCGAGTCAAGAGTTATCGTTACGGGGCCGTCATTCACAAGGCTGAGCTTCATATCGGCTCCGAATATTCCGGAATTTACTTTTCCGACCGCATCCGCCGTGACCGCCTTGAAATATTCAAACAGCCGCTCGGCTTGTGCGGGAGGCGCGCTCTCCGTAAAATCGGGGCGGTTCCCTCTCCTGCATGATGCGAGAAGCGTAAAATTCGGAACGACGGCGATATCTCCGCCGATGTCCGTCACGCTTCTGTTCATTTTTTCGTTTTCGTCCCCGAATATTCTCATTTTCACGATCTTTGCGGAAAGGACATCGGCGTCCCTCTCGGTATCTCCGTCTGCCACTCCGACAAGGACGAGAAGCCCCTTGCCCTGTTCAAACACCGTTTTGCCTTCCACCGTCATTGAACACGAAATTACCCTTTGAATTACTGCCTTCATTTAACTCTCCGTTCGCCGCCTGCGGCGTTCTGACCGAATCCGTTTTTTCTCCGCGCCGGATCAGCCGTTGAAGCCGCGGACAACGCTCGTCACTCCGGGGATGCTTTTCAGGCGCGAAACTATGGAATTGTAATGCTCCGTATCCTTACATCCGACGGATATGTTTATAAGCACGTCGGAATCTGAGCATATCTTTGTGTTAAGCTGAGTTATTGCAACCCTCATTGACGCAAGCGCGGACGAAATGTCGGCGATAAGCGACATGGAGTTTTCGGCATATATCTGCACGACAGCCTCAAAAAGCTTGCCCGACGAGGATTTTATCTCGGCCTTATCCCATTCGGCGTGCACCCAGCGGTTAAAGAATTCGTTCGATTTCATTCCCGCAATCACGTTGGGGCAGTCGCGCTTATGGATCGATATTCCGTACCCCTTCGTTATATAGCCGATAACGCTGTCACCGGGAAGCGGATTGCAGCATTTTGCGAATTTGACCTCGCATCCTGCCTGACCGTCAACGATTATGCCGCCCGTCGAATATCTCTTCGACGGCTTTGTGACAATCTGCTCGGGCTGGGGCTGTACTACCTCCTCGACCTTTACCACGCGGTCAAACTCATCGCGGAGCTTTGAAGCGATCTTCGCCACCGCAAGTCCGCCGTATCCGATCGCGTTGAACAGATCGTCGGTCTCCTGCATTCCCACGCGGCGCGCAACCGCGGAAACGATCTCGTTTTTCTGATCCTCCGTGGCTTTTCTCGGATATCTGAGAAACTCGCGCTCGATCTCGGCGCGTCCGACCTCGATGTTCTCGGCTCGCTTCTCGCGCTTGAACCACTGACGTATCTTGTTTCTCGCCTCGGAGGTCTTGACGATCTTGAGCCAATCGCGGCTCGGTCCGTGCGATGCGGACGAGGTAAGGATCTCGACGATCTCTCCGTTCTGCGGAATCTTGTCTATCGGCACGATCATTCCGTTTATCTTCGCGCCGATCATCTTATTTCCGACCTCGGAATGGATCGCGTATGCGAAGTCGATTATGGTGGAGCCCTGCGGAAGCGCGATAACGTCTCCCTTCGGAGTGAACACGAAGGTCTCGTCATTGAAGATATCGTTCTTCAGCGCATTCATGAACTCATCGTGATCGACCGTGTCGTTTTCGGTATCGACAAGCTTCGATATCCATTCAAGCTTCTTATCTATCTCTTCGCGACTGCGCTCGCCGGATTTATATTTCCAATGCGCGGCTATACCGTATTCGGCGATATGGTGCATTTCCTTTGTTCTGATCTGCACCTCGAACGGGATTCCGTCGCGGCCGATAACGGTCGTATGGAGAGACTGATACATATTCGGCTTAGGTGTCGAAATATAATCCTTAAAGCGTCCAGGGATGGATTTGAAAAGCTCGTGGATTATTCCGAGAGCGGTATAACATTCTATCTCGTTGTCAACGATTATGCGCAGGGCGTAGAAGTCGTATATCTCGTCAAAGCTTTTGTTCTGGTTGAACATCTTCCGATAGATCGAATATACGGTCTTTACGCGACCCTCGAGAGTATAGTTGATCTTATATTCGTCAAGCTTTTCGGATATATATGAGCGCACTTTCTCTATGAAATCCCTGTTCTGCCCGTATTTTTTCTCGATATCGCGGCTGACCTCTTCGTATCCGATGGGATCGAGATATCCGAGCGCGAGATTCTCAAGCTCCTGCTTCACTCTCTGCATACCGAGACGGTGCGCAAGCGGTGCGTAAACGTGCATCGTTTCGAGTGCCGTGATCCTCCGCTTATTCTCGGGCTTGGCGTCGAGAGTGCGCATATTGTGAAGCCTGTCGCAAAGCTTTATGAATATTACGCGGATATCCTTTGACATTGCAAGAAGCATCTTACGGATATTCTCCATATGAGCTTCTTCCTTATCCTCAATGTTGATATCCGCCATTTTTGTCAGTCCGTCCACGAGCATTGCGACCTCGGGTCCGAACTCACGCCGGAGCTCATCGAGAGTTATCCTGTCGGAGCAGTCCTCGATCGTATCGTGGAGAAACGCCGCGCAGATTGAGTCCGTATCGAGTCCGAGAGAGAGCGCGATCTCCGCAACGGCAACCGGGTGAACGATGTACGGCTCGCCGGAATTGCGCTTCTGCCCCTCATGGAGCTTTTTTGCGCAGAGGTAAGCGCGCAGTATCTTATCGATATCGTAATTCCTGCCCGACGCTTCGATTACAGTCAGCAGCTTTTCAACATATCCGTATTCTTCTTTTGTAAGATCTTCTTTAGTCATGGTATTTTCCTCTTTCCGCCTCGGCGGACATCATCCGCACCCTTCAGTCATGCGATACGGCGCGGTATATTTCCGACTTTTCAAGGCTCGTTTTCCGATCCGGGAGCTCCGATGAAAAACGGTATATCTCACGTGAGTCCGCAGGCATCTTTATCCCGAGAAAGCCGAGCTCAAAGAATATCCTCAAAATAAGGCTCATGCGTATGTAGTCGGTATCTATTCTGTTTGCGCTGCTGAGATGAAGCAGCGCGTGTATGCTGAACACCTCATGGTGCATCTTCAGCTCGTTCTTTATCATCGTATAAACTGCGGCGACATCCTTTCTGTCAATCGTCACGTCTTCCGTTTTTTCGCCCGCGCGCACAGTCTCGGTAATGTGCCGAAGTCTTTCCCTATCACCGCTGCGTTTGCGGAGCACGGTTTCGGAGGAACTTATCTCGCGAACGATCATCTGAACGCTCTTCGTGTTTTGATACTCGTTCACATCGATATTGAAAGCGACGTCTACATGGTCTCCGGGATATATGTCAAGCTCCTCGAGTGTGCTTCTGAAGCACATTGCCGTAACGGGACGGCCGCCGCAGTCGAGAGTAAGCTTCGTATGCTTTCCTTCGCCGACAGACACTATATCAGAGACTGCCAGATCGCGTATCACAAGCAGCGGCATGGTATTCCCCGGACCGTAAGGCTCAAGCTGCGAAAACTGCTCCGCCTGCTCGAGAGTCACGTCCTCCGGCAAAAGCTCCGCATCCGCGGAAAGCACATTCTCCGCAGTATCGGAATTGATATACGCTCTTGCATATGCTTCGAGGCGGCGGCGAAGCTCGGGCAGATTCTTACGCTTTACGGTAAGTCCCGCCGCAAGCTCATGCCCTCCGAATTTTTCAAGAATGTCGCGGCACGAACTGAGAGCCTCGACAAGGTTAAGCCCCTTTACGCTCCGCCCGGAGCCTTTTCCGATATCCTCATCGGATATCTCGCCCTTATTTCCTTCGAACGAAATCAGTATCGACGGAAGCTGGTATTTTTCGGTTATTCTCGACGACACGATCCCGATAATTCCGTGGTGCCACTTTTCATCGTCGAGTATGATCATCGGGCAGTCGGAAAGATCATAGCTCTCCTCGATTTTTTCGCTTGCGGATTCGGCTATCTTATTTTCCTCCGCCTGTCTGTCACGGTTGATGTCGCAGAGCTTTCTCGCAAGGGATGCCGTCTGCGTTTTATCCTCCGAGAGGAACATATCGACCGCAATGGATGCGGACGCTATACGTCCGGCGGCATTTATCCTCGGAGCTATCGTATAGCCTATATAATTCGACGTCATATGCTTCGGTGGCGATCTTCTCGGATCACTGTTTATCGCATTCATAAGCTGCACTATAGCCTGACGCGGCGTTTTTTCGAGCATTCGAAGCCCCTGGGCCACGATGAGGCGGTTCTCATCGACGATCGGCATGACGTCGGCGACCGTGCCGATAGCGACAAGATCGAGGTGTTTTCGGCTTATTTCGATAACGCAGTCTATTGCGCTTTTCTCCGGATGCGAAAGCATATGCGCCGCGCATATAAACTTGAAGGCAACTCCGACTCCGGCAAGCTCTTTGAAAGGATACGGGCAGTCCTGTCTGCGCGGGTTTATGACCGCGTATGCCTCGGGCAGTTCTCCGTGGCACTCATGGTGATCCGTTACCACAAGATCGATGCCGCATTCCTTTGCGGTCTTTGCCTCATCCACCGCGGTTATTCCCGTATCAACGGTAACTATGAGCGTGACCCCTTCGGCGGCAAGCTCTCTGACCCGCTCTGCCGACATGCCGTATCCTTCCGCGCTTCTGCTCGGAATGTAGTACCCGACATCGCACCCAATCTCGCGAAGATACATATAAAGAATGCTGACCGAGGTAACTCCGTCAACATCGTAATCCCCGTAAACGACCGTTTTCTCGTGCTTTTCGGCGGCGCTGAGTATACGCTCCGCTCCGAGCTTCATGTCCTTCATGAGAAACGGATCGTGGAACATCTCCGTTTCCTTCGAAAGAAATCTCTTTACCTCGTCCGGTGTTCTGTAACCCCTGTCGTACAAAATTCCCGCGGTCGGGAGAAAAAGCCCGACCTCTTCTGCGATGTCCCGTACCGCTTCCACGGATCTTATCCGTTCGGCAGACATACTGACGTTCCATCTGTCTGATGTAATTCTCATTATAATATATATTCCAATCTTTATTATTATCGATCCGAAGACACCCCGGCGGGAGCAATAACGGCGGAAAGCACGACTCTCGAACCGTCCTTTTCGGCGCGTCTTTCCGCAATGGCGCACACAGCGCAGGAAACAGCAATCCCAGCCAAGGCGCAGAGTGCGGATATTCCTGCGCTGTCAAAAATCGCGCGGGATGCAAAATAAAAAACAAAAGCAAGCGCAAGAGGAAGGATAAACACCGTAAATGCCGACATGAGCACCGTTTTATCCTTCGTTTCGAGCTCGACAGTGTCTCCGGGTTTCGCGCCGAGGGGGTTTTTCACCCGGACAGTAATATTTTTTCTATCGCCGAGAAGCACTCCCACAGCGCATGAATGACCGCAGGAAGTGTCCGCCGAAGAATCCTTCGGGCATCCGTCGCACATAACGCGGCGGCGAACCTCGACGACGGCAAAGCCGCCGTCGCACATTTTCACTGTTCCTTTGGCAGTCATAACTGTTCCTTTCATACGGTCGGATACGGACCGGACGGCTTTGCCGCTTGCCGCAAAGCAAAGCATCAGTCCGTAAATGTCCGTGATATCATCCGATAAATACCGACAAAGCTTACGCAGAATCTAAAGCGGCGCAGTCTTAATCGGCGGGGCTTGCAAATCGCGCCATCACCGCGCGTGCCGTGCGTATACCGTCGAGCGCCGCGGAAACTATTCCGCCGGCATATCCCGCACCCTCACCGCACGGATATATATCGCTGTGCCCCAAGGCGCTGCGCGATTCTCCTCTCAGTATTCTGACGGGAGAGGATGTGCGGCTTTCTACACCGCAAAGTATCGCGTCGGGCGCGTCAAAGCCCTTTATCTTTTTTCCGAAATCCAAAAGTCCGAGTTCGAGCATTTCCGACGCAAATCCGGGGAGAAGCTCCCTCATATCGGACATACGGACATCGCCGCCGCGATACGTCGGCTTAACGGACAGCGGTCGGCTTCCCGACGAACGGGAAAGAAAATCCCCGACCGTCTGTGCAGGTGCGGCATAATCTCCGCCGCCGAGATCAAAAGCTTTCTTTTCAAGCCGATGCTGAAACTCAATGGCGCCCTCGGCGCTGTGTCCGTAATCGGACGGGAGCACGGAAACGCAGAGTGCGCTGTTCGAATTTTCTCCGTCGCGTCTGCGGAAGCTCATTCCGTTTGTGACGACGGTTCCCTCTTCGGAGGATGAAGCGGTAACGACTCCTCCGGGGCACATACAGAAGCTGTAAACTCCCCGATCTCCCGATCGCTTTGAAAGCGAATACTCGGCACTCGGAAGTATGCCGGCAAATTCACCGTAAAGAGCCTCGTCGATCCTCGAACGCAAATGCTCGATCCGCACTCCGACGGAATACGGCTTCGGCTCGACCGCGAACGATGACGAGATAAGCTCTCTGTAAGTATCACGCGCGCTGTGACCGCAGGCTATCACGAGCGCTCCGTAATCCATCTTCTCGCCGCCTGCCGTAACGGTGCGGTCGGTGATGCCGTGCGCTCTTGTGCGGTAGCGTATCTCTCCGCCGAGGGATACTATTCTGTCATGGGCGTTTTTCACTACCGTCCGCAGAATATCGGTTCCGATATGCGGTTTTGCGTTATAAAGGATATCCTCGGGAGCGCCGAGCGAATGAAGCATCTCGAGCACGTTCTCGGTCGCACCGTCACCGATGCGGCAGATGAGCTTGCCGTCCGAGAACGTCCCTGCCCCACCCGCGCCGAACTGAACGTTCGATTCGGGATCGAGCGCGCCTCCCGCAAAAAAGCTCTCCGTTTTTTTCACTCTGTCGTCGAGCGCGTCGCCGCGTTCGAGGACGATCGGACGGTATCCGTGTTCAGCGAGAATCAGCGCGGAGAACATTCCCGCCGGACCGAATCCGATCACGACCGGGCGTGCGCGCATAATCTCGTTTCCTTCGGGAAAATCGAGCGTTTTTTTCGGGCAAAGCTTCAGCGAATATTTGCCGAGGTGCTCCGCCGTCTTTGTCGAAACGTCACACATACAGATAACGGAACACACAAAACAGGGATTCCCCCGACGGCGTGCGTCGAGGGATCTCTTATGAAGCTTTATATCTAAGATGTCGCTTATGCCCGCTTTTTTCAGACGGCGCGCAGCCTCGGAGAATATCTCCTCCGTCGGTGCCGTCACGGGCAATCGTATATTTTCCGCAATTATGCGCTGCATTATCCTACCTATCTATATTGACCTGAACCGTGTATTCTCCGATTTCATAGACGCCTTCGACGTCAACGGATATCTTCAGTATCTGCGTTATCGTGCCGGTCACGCCCGCGGCAGCCTCGCTCAGGTCGAGCGTCGCCGTAATGTCGCTTGAATCGATCTCAAGAAGATCGTCGAGCGCGCCGCGCAGAGTGACGTTGACGGACTTCGTGCGTATTTCGTACTTGATTCCCTCGGCTCCGACAACGACGAAATTTTCCTTATCCGTATCAACGGTATAGGTTTTCGTAACCGTTCCTGAATGCTCGATCTTGACCGCTGCGCGCTCCGTTCCGTCGGCAACGGTAACTCCGTCCGGCGGAACTATATCGACCGTCAGCGTGCTGTCTCCGAGAAACTGCTTTTCGTCCACGGTGGCGACCGTGAGGCTGTCAATCGACGCAAGCACCGTCGGATCGCCTTTCAGCGTCACTTTGGGAGGGCTTACCGTTATCACGGAATTTTCCTTTGTGAGATATCCGTACTTCGAGACGGCTGTAAGATTTACCTCCTTATAGGTATAAAGAGGCACCTTGACTTCCATTTCGGTTCTCGAAAGCTGCAGATACCGTGCGTCTATGCTCTCGCCAGAGGTGCTGACAAGCTCTATCTGTCCGACAGAGGTTACCGAGCTTTCGATTGAACCGAGCGCAAGCTTTATCTGCGCGTAGTCGATATCGTTGAGCGCTACCTTCGGTCCCGTCACGGTTATGGTATCGTATTTCGGTGAAAGCTCGCCGAGCTCATATCCTTCGGCAACCGTTCCGCTTACAAGCTTTGCTTTGACCTCAAGCGTCTTTTTGTCGCGTTCATCCACATATACGGGAATTGTATCGGCAGACATTCCGGAAAGCGTCAGACCGTTCGGCAGACGCGCGGAAAGCTTGATATCGTAGATTCCCGCGGCGGTAACGCCGGAAAGATCGGCTTCCACTCGGATGTCGTCGGAGGTATAGCTGTTTATGACGCTTTTCCTCCCGGCGACGGTCACATTTACCAATGTACCGTCTCCGCTGTACACGAACAGACCGTTTCTCGACTCTATCTCGGAAGTATTTTCAAGATAGACTCTCACCCCGGTAAACGTGGACTCCGTATCGACCGAATCGATCTGCATAACGTAAAGCCAGAGGACAAACGCAGCGGCGAGGCACATTATCTTCGGAATTATATTATATTTTCTTTTTCCGGAAGTAAGCCGGACGTTTTCCTTACCCTTCTCCATTATCCGCGTCCCCACCGTTCTTCTTCAGATCAAAGCGTTTCTTCTTTCTTCTCGGCAGCGCCTGTGTTATAAGATAGCCTTCAAGCTCACGAGCAAGCTTCTCACGGTCAAATCCGGTTTTCAGCTTTCCTTCTACCGCCACGGAGATCGTACCGGTCTCCTCCGACACGACGGCTACGACGGCATCGCTGTTTTCGCTCATGCCGATCGCCGCACGGTGTCTTGTGCCGAGATCCTTGATTATATCGGGATTTGTCGAAAGCGGAAGAAGGCATCCCGCCGCGTAAAGCCGTCCTTCACGGATGATAAGCGCGCCGTCATGAAGAGGTGCTTTATTGTAAAAAATATTTTTTATGAGGTACGGTGCCGGAAACGAGTCTATCACCGTACCCGTCAGCACAAGGTCGCCGAGCTTCGTCGTACGTTCGAAAACGACGAGCGCGCCCGTTTTCGATGCCGAAAGATCACTAAGCGCCGAAGCCACATTTTCTATCATAACCTCGACATCCGCCGCGTTCTTCTGTTCGGTTATGCTCCGTATTCCCTTTATTGAGCCGCCGCCGACCTTTTCGAGAGCAGCGCGCAGCTCCGGCTGAAAGACGATCACAAGAGCAATCAGTCCGACCTGGAATACGTTTTGCAGGAGAAAGCTCATGACCTTCATGTCAAAGACATTGCTTATTATCAGAAATCCGACAAGCAGAAGCAGTCCGAGAGACAGCTTCGCGGCGCGGCGCTGTCTTATGAAGCGGTAGACGTAATAAAGAAGCACCGCAACGCAGAATATATCTATAAAATCGATGAAAGTCATCATCGAAACACTGTGGACTATCCTTTTCCACAAATCCGCAAGCCACTCAACGATCATACGCCACTCCGCTTTTCAAACAAACCGTTTTTTATTTTCTGTAGAAATAAGCCTCGCGCTCCGCTCCCACGGAGATGAGCCACATTTCCTGACCCACAAGCTTCTCGATGAATCGGATATAATCCGCCGCCTCGCGGGGAAGCTCATCCATGCTGCGGCATCCGGAAATGTCGCATTTCCATCCGGGAACACATTCGATCACCGGCTTTGCAAGGTTAAGCGCCTCGCCTACGGGGAATTCGTCCACCCGTTTGCCGTCGATTTCGTATGCTACACACACCGGTATACTGTCAAGATACGAAAGCACGTCAAGCTTTGTGAGTGCGATCTTATCCGCGCCCTGGCAGCGTATTCCGTAGCGCGACGCAACCGCATCAAACGCGCCGACACGTCTCGGACGCCCCGTTGCGGCGCCGTACTCTCCGCCTGCCTTGCGAAGAGCCTCGGCTTCGTCTCCGTCCATCTCGACGGTAAAGGGTCCTTCGCCGACGCAGGAGGAATACGCCTTCATTATTCCGACGGTGGAATCAAGCTTGATTCCGGGTATTCCTGCGCCGATCGGAGCGTATGCCGCTATGGTGGAGGAAGACGAGGTGTACGGATAGATTCCGAAGTCTATATCGCGTAGCGCACCGAGCTGTGCTTCGAACATGATACGGTCGCCGCGTTCAGCCGCTTCTCTCAGGAACACCCCGGTATCGCAGATGTAATCCTTGAATTCGCCGCCGTAGGCATTGAGGTAATCCATCATATCCTCGAAGGAGGATTCCTCCGCGCCGTACACGTTCTCGATCATGAGATTTTTGTACGCAAGCACGTTCTTCAGACGGTGCTCAAGATATTCGGGGAAGAAAAGATCTCCCGTGCGGATGCACTTCTTTGCGTATTTATCGCTGTAAACGGGTGCGATTCCGCGAAGGGTCGAGCCGTACTTTTCGCCGGCAAGACGTGTCTCCTCAAGCTTGTCAAGTCTTACATGGTACGGCATTGTTATTACCGCACGGTCGCTTATCTTGAGATTTGCCGGACTGATCTCGATCCCGGCACTGCGAAGGCGCTCGATCTCTCCGTGAAGATGCTTCAGATCAATAGCCATGCCGTTTCCCATAACGCACACGACGTTCGGGCGGGTAATGCCCGACGGAAGCAGATTAAGTATAAACTCTCCGCGATCGTTCACCACGGTATGGCCGGCATTGTTTCCGCCCTGATAACGAACAACGATATCCTGGCTCTCACTGAGAAGATCGACGACTCTGCCTTTACCCTCGTCTCCCCAATTTATTCCGACTATAGCTGTTAACATTTGTGCACCGTCCTTTTCCCGATTTCGGGATTTTTATAATTACATATCATTATAACATTTTTTTTCGTTTTTTACAGCCCCTTTTTGAAAAAAATATATATTTTTCGGGCAAGCCGCGCCGACGGCGGCAAAAGCGGCGCAAAACGGCTCTGCAGCTTGAGAAAAAACAGCCGCCGAAAAAGCGGGATTCCTTAACGGAGAAATATGAAAACCGAACAGGATAAACAAAATGACAGTTCAGTCGAAAGGCTGCACTCTCTTTTGCTTTTTCTTCAACAAATCTTGTAACCTTGCCGGAACCGATTTATTCTCAGCAAACATTGTGATATAATAGAAAAAACAAAGAAAATATTTTTGTCAGCAAATCAATAAATACCG